>WPCK01227125.1_pt1 | contig 42478 bp, 28 predicted proteins | sample 5399851 | NCBI WGS metagenome assembly WPCK01 (sample SAMN12869471, study PRJNA574797) | sludge metagenome | isolation source: wastewater treatment of pH11 | place: China:Beijing | collected 2019-05-20
TACCGGACGAACGATGTAATCTTGTTCGACGCCGCCAGCCGGGAATGCGGTATTGGTTTCAACCCGCTTGCTTGTGGCGATCCGGCGAGAATTGATCAAGTGACCTCCGGGGTTGTCAGCGCCTTTCGCAAGCTGCACGATTCGTGGGGCCCACGATTGGAGGACACTCTCCGCAACGCAGTGTTTGCCATCGTCGAACAAGGGGGCAATCTGATGTCGGTGATGAAACTACTGGGAGAGAAGAGTTTCCGCGAACAGGTCGTCCCAAACCTTCGCGATGAAATCGTTCGGTCGTTCTGGATGCATGAGTTCGCTAGCTGGAGCGATAATTACAGGACCGAGGCAGTCGCGGCCATCCAGAACAAAATTCGCCCGTTCCTCACCAATACGAACATTCGAGCCATCGTCAGCAACCCGCGCCACTCCATCGACCTTCGGCAAATCATGGACGAAGGCAAGGTCCTCATCGTCAACCTGAGCAAGGGCCGACTCGGCGAAGACAATTCGACGCTCTTGGGTGCATTTCTCGTCACCAGTATTCAGCAGTCAGCAATGACCAGAGCAGACATACCGGAAGACCAGCGCCAGGACTTTTCCCTGTACGTCGACGAGTTCCAGAATTTTACAACCGGATCGATTGCGGCAGTTTTGTCAGAGGCGAGAAAATACCGGCTGTCGCTGATCATCGCACATCAATACCTGTCTCAGCTCAATGAAGAAACAGCCAATGCCGTTTTCGGAAACGTGGGTTCCATTGTCGCGTTTCAAGTCGGCAGCGACGACGCCGAGAAGCTGGCGCTGCAGCTGGGAAAGTTCCCAGGACAGATCGAGTCCGAAAATCTGACGGGGCTCCCCAGGTACACGGCATACGCCCGCTTGCTGATCGAAGGGATGCCGTCGAACCCTTTTTCGCTCCGAACGCTCCCGCCAAATGATGAATTTTGCGAGGAACGTACCGAAATCATTCGTCGCCAGATGCAAAGGCGATTTTCTCCTCAGACACAGTCTGACTTCCGAAGCGTCCCTCGCACGGATAAAGATTGCATGCGTGTTCCCGGAACCCACAACAGAGGGTAAAACAGGGAGTTCGTTCTCGACAAGAAAAGAACCCGAGAGATCATAAACAAGGCTTGCAACTATCGTGCACCATTCGAGCATTGAGCCGCGTTGCCGACTCCCGGAAGTGTCTCAAATCGAATTAATTGAGCTTCAGAGATTGAACTTGCTCGTCGAATACGAGAATACAAATTCAACCAAGATAAGAGTTGACGAAAGACTTCAGGTCGGCAGTTTGCCATAAAACTGCAAATTTCGGGAGGTAATGGCTACCAGCCAGCCGATGACCGGTTTCTCCAAAAAGGGAGGGCATCGTCATTGCCGGAAGTCGGAATGAGATTTGCTGCGAAAAAAAATATTGAAAATCTTTGACAAAAAATGCATGCGTCCGTTGCAATCTTCCGAAACACGCGCCCATAACTACGAGCGCGGGATATCGCGGAAGGAATTTAGGCGCGAAATACCCGTTCTTCGACGAACGTGAACCAATTGGCTTTTCCGATGGGGCTGTTCTTTTTCGGGAGGTGGCGGCGATGCAGCGCAAGGATCGTTTTCGCGGTTCAAGGAAAGTTCGCAGGGGTCAATCAAGGCGGTACTCTTCGCCTCCTCCCGGCTTTGAAATGCTCGAAGCCAAACGACTACTCAATGCAAGGCCAGTAGCCCTCGACGACCTGAGCTTTTACACGGCGCTCAATACGCAGCTCGTTATCTCCCAGACTCAAGACGGGGTCTCGGCGAACGATTTCGACGCCGAGGGTTCGTCATTGACAGCCACCCGCCTTGCCAATGTCAGCAACGGATCGCTCACCTTCAATTCAAACGGGACGTTTACCTACACACCGAACAACGGATTCCAGGGGACCGACTGGTTTACCTATGAAGTCAGCGACGGAACGACCGCCAGCCGGACCGCCAAGGCGCAGATCAAGGTGGGAACGGGGCTGTCCGATCGCCTGAATTACGATGGGGCGATCACGAATGAATTGCTCGACAACGGGGTCGTTTCCCATGTCCAGCCCCTCGGCGGAGGAATGAACCTGGTCTACCGGAGCGACACCGATCCGGCCGTCATCATTCCGGTACATACCTTCCTCGCCTCCGGAACGACAACCCCCAACTCGATCAACGCCAAACTCACCATTGGGGGCGTGGACAGTGGAACCGTCGATTACAACGTCACCGGTTTGACCACCGGAACACCGCTCCGCTTCAATCTGCGGGCATTTCCGTCCAGTGCTTCCACTGGCATGTACGACTGGTCGATGGAAGTCAATCTCGTCTACAGCGGATCGACAGTCACAAAAACCTTCACCGGCCAGGAAGCGATCGTCAACCGCCGGGACAGCGAGTTTGGCGCAGGCTGGTGGCTCGACGGCCTCGACCGGCTCTACACGTCGTCGTCGGGCGCGCTTTTGGTAAATGGTGACGGAACGACACAATGGTATCCCAAGAGTGGCTCGGTCTGGCTGCAGGCCGAAGGGGACCACTCGTATTCAACGCTGACGGAAGCCAGTGGGGTCTATACCCTCACCGACAAGTGGGGGGATACGCGCGTTTTCAATTCCAATGGCTATCTGACCAGTGTCAAGCGGCTCAACAACAGCGTCGCCACGTACACTTTTTCTTACGATGGATCGAATCGCCTTTCAGAGATCACCGACGAGTTTTCCAGGGATTACACCTTCGATTACAACAGCACCAGCGGCAAGCTGGAAACGGCCACCGACTTTTTCGGGCGCGAGTCGAGCCTGACCCATTCGTCCGGGCGATTGACGGGGATCACCATCACCGAGGAAACGTATTCCGGATACACGGCTCCCAGCTGGTCGTTTGCCTACACCAATATCAGCCCCCAGTATCTGCTGGAAGAAGTCACCATGCCCGGTGGAAGCACCGTGGACTATGTCTACGATTCCACTTCGCGCCGCCTGAAAGAAATCAAAAACGCCGATCACACCACCGAAAACCCTTCGGTCTGGAAACTCTATCCCGCCATCGCCGAAGGATTGCATGTCACCGGTTCCACGATCGCCGTGCCGAAGGTGTCGGATCTGAACCCGCGCTATGTGAACGAACTGAACAATACGTTCACTTTCAAGACCGGCCGGTTCGGGGATGTCATTTCCTTCACGGATGCCCTCAGCGCCACGACGACCTTTGAGTTCGATCCGTGGGGACAGATCTTCCGCTTGACAGCGGCCGACCCGGATGGGGCCGGTTCGCAGACCTCGCCGGTCACGAAGTATGGCTATAGCAGCTGGGGAGACCTGGTGATCACCGTCCATCCGGACGGGAACAACATCCGCGCAAGCTATCATTCGACGCTGCACCTGCCGACGACGGTCTGGAACGAGCTGGATGAAACGCAGGTGATGGAGTATTACTCCAACGGAAATCTGGAAACCTGGACCGACGAGTCGGGGAACACCTGGGAATACACATGGGACAGCCACGGCAGCCTGTTGACCGAAACGTCCCCCGATCCGGATGGGGCCGGTTCCCTTTCGGCGATCGTCACCACGCGCGAGTACGATTCGACGTACTACTATCGCCTGACCGAGTTCACGCACGGGGACAGCAACTACCGGACATGGACGTGGAACTCGCATGACGAAATTGCTACTGCCACGAACGAATTGGGCAAGACGACGTCGTGGACCTACGATCCACTGGGCCGGGTCCGCACGCAAACCCTTCCCGATCCGGACGGGGCCGGTTCGCAGACGTCGCCCGTTTACTCCTGGACTTACGGAAGCAATCTCCTTCTTGCCACGGCTACCGATCCGCTGGGGAATGTCACCTCCTGGACCTACGACAACCGGCACAGATTGATTGAACTCACTCTTCCCGATCCCGATGGGGGCGGCTCACTCACTTCGCCGGAATACACCTGGACTTACAACAAGATCAGCCTGGTCACCGCTGAAACTCGCCCCGAGTTCAACGGAACATCGATCGCTTATACGTGGAATGCCAACGGCTGGATGACCAATTCGGCAGGCCCTGTCAGCGGCCAGGATACGGACATGGCATATGATGCCCTGGGGAGATTGACTGAAACGACGGCAGCCTCGGGACGGGTCATCAAGCGGACATACGATTCGCGCTCCAGGCTGGCAAGCGTCATCGATCACGATCCGGACGGCGCAGGTCCCCTTGTCGGCGCCACCGAAACCTACGCATACAACGCCGCATCGCAACTGACCAGCGTCACCGATGCGCTCGGTCGCGTGACCAGCTTCGCCTGGTCGGACACCGGCTGGCTCACATCGAAGACCATGCCCGATCCGGATGGGAGCGGTTCGGCATCGGCGCCTGTCTACACCTGGACGCATGACACTCTTGGCCGAATCACCAAATCGACGGATGGCGCTGCACGCGAGACAAGCTATACATGGAACTCGAGAAACCTCGTTACCCGGGTCACCGAACCCGACCCCGACGGCACAGGCCCGGGGAACAACCTGACAGCGACCTACACCGATTACGCATACGATGCCGGAGCGCGATTGACTTCGGTCACTCGCTGGGGGAGCCGGGTAACTTCTTACTCCTATGACCATCTGGACAGGCTCCTCTCGACAACCCTCCCTGATCCCGATGGGGCGGGTTCCAAATCGAGTCCGGTTTATTCACAGACTTACGATGCAGCGAACAACGTTCTGACGAAGACCGATGCGCTGAACAACACCACCACGTACACGTACGACAACCTGCACCGCCTCAAAACCATCACGGAGCAGGACCCGGACGGAGCCGGCGGGCTCTCCTCGCCGGTCTGGACCTACGCATATAACAATTACAATCAGCTTTCCAGCATCACCAACCCGATGTCGCACGTGGCTTCATTCGGTTACGACACGGCGGGGAGAAGGACCACCGAGACCGATGCGCTGGGGAACGTCACGACAACCGCCTACGATGTGATGGACAGAGTCACTTCGGTCACCACACCCGATCCAGATGGCGCGGGTTCGCTGACGGCCGCCGTGACCAGCTACACGTACGACATCTATTCGCGCGTCAGCCAGGTCACCGACGCCAATTCGGGGACCATCAATTACGGCTATGACCTGATCGGCCGCTTGCTCAGGCTCGAAGACCAGTCCGGGAACGAGACCTTCTGGACATACGACGATCTCGACCGGACGACGATGGAGACCGACGAACTCGGCAAGACCCGGAGTTTTTACTACAACGAGATGGACCGGCTGGTCCGCAAAACCGATCGCCTTGGCCGGACAACACAATACGGATATCACGGCTACACCGAAACCGAAGTCTGGTATCAGATCAGCGGCTCTGCGCCGGAAGCCACGATCACGACGACCACCCAGGGGACCAGCGGAACCGATGAAGTCCAGACCATCACCCTGGCCAACACCAGCGACGGGACGTTTATTCTCGGATTCGACGGCCAGACCACAGCCCCGATCGCCTGGAACGCATCCGCTGCGACGGTGGAAACGGCTCTGGAAGCCCTGCAAAACATCGACAACGTCACGGTCAGCAAATCGGGGAGTACCTGGACCGTCACCTTCGTCGGCGCCCAGGCGGGAAACAATGTCTCGCAGCTCCAGGGAGCCGTCAAACCGGCCAGTGACGGGACTACCCTGCGGACGATTACATATTCCTTTAACGAAGTCGGCGATCTGGTCACGGCTGACGACAGCACCAACGTCGCCGAATACAATTACACGGTAGACAAGCTCGGCCGGACGACCCGTACCGACGAACTAATCGGCGGCATGGGAACGGTATTCAAGGTCTACCAGGACTTCGACGCTGTCGGGAACCGGACGATCCTTTCCGTGGACGTTCCGGACGAGTGGAATGACATCACGCTTTACAAAAACACCTACACGTTCGATGGCCTGAACCGGCTGGACAACGTGCAGCAGTTCGACGTGGCGGGAGGGCACGTGGTGGCCGACAAGCGGGTGAACTACGTTTACAACGCCTTGTCGCAGGTGACGTATATCAACCGCTTCCACAACCTGACCGGTGGGGACGGGGCGGCGCTGAGGACTTACTTCACGTATGACTCGGCAGACCGGGTGGCCACGATGCAGCACCGGAACGTGGACAACTCGACGACTTCCAACCTGCTGAACCAGTACACCTTCGCTTACGACAACGTCAGCAGAATCACGCAAATCGACTCCTCGATCGACGGAGTGAGCAATTTTACGCTGGATAAGCTCAACCAGGTGACCGCCGCCGATCACGCTTCGGGACGGACCGACGAATCGTATAGCTTTGACTCGACCGGCAACCGGACGGGGGGAGACTATGTGGTCACTTCCAAGAACCGGACCACGGACAGCACGGGTTACGATTACGAATACGATGCCGAAGGGAACCGGACGAAGCGGACCAAGACCAGCGACAGTTCTTACGAGATGTACACTTGGGACCACCGGAACCGCTTGACCAAGGTCGAGTTTTACAACTCGTCGCATTCGCTGACGAAGTCGATCGATTATTTTTACGACATGTTCGGCAGGATGGTCCGGCGGACGCTGGATTCTAACGGGAGCGGCTCGGGGGGAGTGAGCGATACCTGGTGGGCTGCCTTTGACCGGATCCACGCGACTTTGGAGTTCGACGGGAACCAGGTGACCGACTTGACCCACCGGTATTTGTGGGGCCAGTTCCAGGACGACCTGCTTGCGGATGAGATTGTGACATCGACCAGTTCGGCGGGTACAATCCAGTGGGCTTTGTCGGATCAGGTCAATACGATCCGGGACATTGGCAAGTGGGATTCAGGGGCGAGTGATTTTGTGATCGCCAATCACCGGGTTTACAACACGTTCGGCAAACTGGAGAGCGAGACGGACGGCTCAATCGATCTGGCGTTTGGCTTCAACGGCAAGTGGACGGAAGGAGAGACCGGTTACACGCATCACCTGAACCGCTGGTACGACGCGGTGATCGGCAAGTGGTTGAGCGAGGACCCGATCGGTTTCTCGGCTGGAGATCCGAATCTGGTCCGGTTTGTGGGTAACAAGGCTCTCTCATACTTTGACTCCGATGGGCTTGAAGAAGTACTGAGTACCGAAGGGACGGGGAGTGGGACTGCACCGACTCGCGAAGGTTTACTAAATCAACATGAGACCCGGCAAGACAAAGATCGGGACGTGTCGTTAAAGCCTAAAGTGTTTGATCCTTCAACAAGCCCACCCAGTCCGGACGTGCTTTCCGATGGAAAGGGCCCTGGCCGTGAAGTGCCAAGAATAATCAGAAGGAAGAACATCGGCCATAATCCAGAGCTCTTGGGGTACGTGGTGGTGTACATTACAGATTATGACCATGACGACCCCGATATTACGACAACGACGGAGATGTCCCAGTATTGGAATGCTCGAAAAGCCGAAGGTGAAGTAGACGAAGTCTATGACAATATTGACGGATTCCGTTCCTTGATTGATGCCTTAAAGGGCGAAAAGGACAAGTCTATTGACGAGCTTTATGGCGATGGCCATGGGTCGCGTACAGGCAATGCCACAAAGGATCCAAAAGACAACCTCAGCTTTGAATCGTTGGATAGACTTCGTGTCTCAGCCAAGAAAGAAGATCAGGATCTTTACAATGATTTCATTCGTACCATGAAGTCAAAGTTCAAGCCCGGTGCACTTTGGTTTGTCGGCGGCTGCGAGGCCTGCAAACAAGGCGTCGATCGGAGAATCTTTCAAAAGTACGCCGACGAGCTTGGAATTTCCATTATTGTTAGCACGGGTACAGTTTCAACAATCGGCAAGAAGCCGGACTGGATCGGTACAAACGGCACGTGGCTTGTGTTTTCACCTTCCAATTAGCAATCAAGCTTGGGCTTCAGTACAGTTCTGACGATGACCACGCGTCGGAAATAATGTGCGCGGATTTGGGTTCCGAACCAAAAACAGTTTTCATTACACAAATCAATTATGGGACCTAAGACCTGCATGGAATACGATCGGTTCTCACGTCAAGGATCCTATCGTTTCTTAGTGTGCATCAAGCTTACTCTTCTCGTCTACCTGGTTTTCCTGGCGGGATGTTGGCAGGAAGATGAGCGACGTCAATCCAACCCTTTACGAGGACCATTTGATGATTCAAGTCGTCTCGCAATAAAGCAAAGGCTCGGTTACTATCCGCTTAATCCTGACCTGAGAGGTCATGATAACCATGTACAAATTGTGGGGTTCGGTTTTTCCGATGACAGTCGGTACTGCGCGACCATCGACGAAAATGGACATATAGCGATATTCGAAACTGCTACTGGCCATCGTTACGCTACACTTGAATCGCGTGCAACGGCGATCCGGTTTGGATCAGGCAAAACAATTGTTTTCTTTGACCGTGAAACACGGCGATGGAAGATCTGGGAACCTGGTCGAGCAATTTGCCACGAAGTAAAGGAAGATGCGCGGACCGAATCGCCAGTCTATTTTTCGGGTATAGTCGACCGGCGACTAATGCCAGACTCGCAAATATTCATAAGCGATGGACGGCATCTCTGCAAGATTGATGTTGGTGAACATTCGTTAACAACTATTCTTGAATGGGACGTGGTTCAATCGCGAGTCGATGAATTGATGGATCGGAGTCTTTTGGGCAACGGCAACTCCCTGTTGTATGGCAGATTGAAGAACGCCGAAGAAGATTTGTTTGACGAAGAGTGCAGAATTCCGCAAGTTGTATTTTCAACTAAAGGAATGGTAGCACTTAGAATCGAAGATGGAGTATATGCGTTCGTCCTTTGGCGGCACGGGGAATGGCAGTTATGTTTCCTAATAGCGGTCATTGTGGGCTTCGATGGAAATGCCGTCTACTATGACGAAAAAGGATCGGGTCCGATTTCCTGCATGCCTATCGACCAGTTAGGGGAGTTGCTGTCGCCCGAGAACGTGTTAAGTTTACCCCGACCAGAAGTTCCTTATTTCGGGCGAGACATCGCCGTCAATCAAATAAAAGACAACCCATCCATAGTTGTGCAATCCGCGAACCGGGTTTTCGATCTGTCGCCATTCAGTCGCCCGTCCACGAATTCTAAACAATCGTCGGCCAGACAAGGCTTCTTGCGAATTTCGAAGTTGGACAGCGGAGAAGTCGTGGGACGTATTGAGCAACCCAATGACGTTTCAGTTCAGTATCCCTATTTGGGGACTGGCAACGTGCGAGTAGGCGATTTCGCAGTATCACCTAACGGACAATACTTGGCGGCGACTTTTGACGGGGACGTTGTGAATTTGAATCGAACAATTCTATTTGACCTTGAAAGCTGGTTGAGGACAAAATCCGGAGAAAAGTAAGGGGCAAAATAGGGTATCCATTCCGCGATCCTTTCAATTACCCACAACTATCTCTGTTTTCTGGATCGGCTGTCAAGGTTAATGTGTTAGGCGTGTTAATCGACAGCAGCAAGGCTTGCACGATGTGGAGACTACACACATCAATGTCTGGATGAGCCGTGAACTGGCGGATGTGAGTTTCCTGATCGACGACTGGGGAGCTTCAGACAGCACCGATTACGAATACGATGCCGAAGGGAACCGGACCAAGCGGACCAAGACGAGCGACAGTTCTGTGTCCGATCCGCGAACCACAGGTACGTTTTTTTCCCGCGTTGGATCAGGGCTGGGGAATGGGCTCGGCGACGTCTTCGCGTTGCCAGATGTCGGGGAGGAACTGGTCCAGTTCGCCTGAAGGAGTTGCCGGGATTTTGGCAAGGACGCTGGTCAGGTAACGCTGCGGATCGACACCGTGTCTTCGGCAGCTTCCGATCAGCGACCAGTGTCCGTTCCGTGAACGACATGTTGAGGTCCGAGGGGCTGGACGTCAAGCTCTGGTTTTCTTTCGGGGGACCGGCGATGACGAGATGGGAGCGTAGTGTCGAGAAGGAGTCCTTCTGGCGTGAAGTGATGGGGAAGCAGGAGACCAGCGGGCTGTTAGTGAGGGAATTCTGCCGCGCCGAATCGCTGAAGGAATCGGCATTCCATTTCTGGCGAAGGACGCTTGCCGCACGTGACGAGAAGAAGCGGAATCCGGTGTCACGGTCCAGACGTCCGAAACGCACAGTGAAAGTGGGCTTCGTGCCAGCCGTGATTCGTCCGCCGGCAGCGGCGAGGTGGTTCTCAACGCCAAAGACCCATTCCGTTGCCTTGTGCAATTGAATCTTGCGCCAAGGAAAGGAACGGCGTAGGGTTGAACGTGCGTGCAGTCGGTTTCCAACACGACATTTGGTCCTTTAGTCGCTTATTTGGTCCCGGGCGCGACGGCACTTTGGGGAATCAGCCTGTTCGCCCCAACCATTCGAACGTGGATGGCTGCGGACCCCTCCCAAGTCCCAACGATTGGGGGATTTCTGTACCTGACTCTCGCGTCGATTGCCTGTGGCATGACGGTGACTGCAATTCGATGGGCGATCGTGGACACTCTACATCGCCGAACTGGATTGAAAGCCCCGGAGCTGGATTTCGCCAAACTCAACGGACGGGTTGACGCTTTTGAATTGCTGATTGAAATCCACTACCGGCATTATCAGTACTATGCAAACATGGCCGTGGCGACAGTGATGGCCTACGTGGGCTTTCGGGCTCACCATGGCTGGTCGGTGCACTTCGGGTGGGTAGAATCGCTTTTCGTTTCCTTGGAAATCTTGTTCCTCGGCACCTCTCGCGACACTTTGGCCAAGTACTACAAACGAGCCGAACTGCTACTCGGTACGAGACGTGAGGCCCCGGATCATCGTCCGGACAGTTTCGATTCAAACTGCTCGACGAAATGTCGAAGCGAAACGCCAATCGCGAGAAGAAATCGACGAAGCTGAACGATGTCCAGCCGCGCCTCCCCGCGCTCGACTTTGCTTATGTAAGACTGTGTCTGACCCACTTGTTTGGCCAATTCGACCTGAGTGATCCGGGACCTGATTCGCGCTTCTTTCAGCAACTGGAGCGCAATCCGGTATTCTCTGGTAAAAGTCGATTTCTCTGGCCGGCGTTTGCCTTTCATGCGGGCGGATGATATAGTTCAATCCGGAATAGTCCAAATTGGACTATTTGAAGCAGGTTTCTTTATCGAAATGAGGTGAACCATGGCCAACGGCGGCAGCCATACCAAAGTTACAAGTCCCAAGAAAACCAGTCAGCCCAATCGCAAGCCCGTGGCGCGTAAGAAGAACGCGGGTACGCGGAAAAAGGGATAGAACACTCGTTAAAACTGTGGATTTCCACAAGCGCGAGTCGGCCCACATTCATACATTGCAGTTGACTGATACGGATCGTTTCTGGATTTCGTCCAGATCTGTGCCCGTCGGCCAGAAGACAAACAAGACGCAGGACCCGGAAGGCCCTGTCGGCTTGCATTTGGAGGATGGAAATTACGGATGCCCTCCCCGACCCAATGGTAAACGGCCGGGAAAGGGCTTGTGGCAATTGGTCAACTGGTTCAGAGAACAAGTTGTTTGCCCAGCCAATTGGTGATTTACTTGCGGGGTGATCCAGCGGAGTTTTTCGTTTGGCGAACAGAGTTTCGAGGACCTTTTGGCCGTCGTGCTCCGCTCGAAAGACAAGGCCAAGTCGCTGGCCACAAAGAATGTACTCAGGTTGATCGACGGGACCCGCGAGGAGCTTGGACTGACCAAAGCCGAATTCTCGATGCTCAAGGCCGGAATTGAGCTTGGACGAAGGGTGTCGGAAGCCCGAGCAGGATACTCCAAGCCGGTCAAGCTGAATTCTCCGATGGCGGCCATCGAGTTCTGTAAGATTCACTTTGCAAGGCTCATTGCGGATGCCGTTCAGGAAGAGTTCCATATAGTCACTCTGAATGGGAAACTCGCGGTGATCCAAACACATCAGGTGTCCATCGGGACACTCGATGCATCCCTGGTTCACCCGCGCGAAGTGTTTCGGCCGGCCATCCGGGATGCCGCCAAAGCGATTGTCCTTGCCCACAACCATCCATCCGGTGACCCACAACCAAGCCGCGAGGACCGTGAAGTCACCCGCCGTATTACCGAGGTTGGCAAGTTGCTCGACATCAATGTTATTGACCACATCGTGATGGGCCGGTCGGGATGCGTCAGTATCCGGGAAGCGAGTTGACCGGAATTTTTTTCTGTTTGCCGAACGAGACTCTCATGTTGCAACTTCCCGCAGCTTCACCGGCGGTATGGTATCGTTCCGGTTAAATGACTGAATTCGGTGATGAGCTGGCGAAGAGACAGAGCGAGTTTGAGGAGTGGCGAAAGAACGTTCGAGATCCAGCGGAAAGGTTGAGCGAAGGAAAGCGATGGATTCGGTCGAGCGACGGCAAAACGACAATTTGTTATGAAATCGCTCAGTTGGGTGAATCGAGATTCGCTATCCGATATCGAATGGAATATGGAAGCGGGAGCATGTCCGGCCGTTCAAGCCCATGGTCGGCCTACCCCAGCCGGCAAGAGTGCATCGACAATTTGTTGAAGGCCGCGAGGTGCCATTTTGGCCCCGAGCTTGTTGCCAGCAATTGCAATGAAATACAGCGCCGAGCGAGAAACCAGATCCTTGAGCTACTTGATGGCGGCCTGTTTGGGTTTATCGAACCGGCTGTCGAGGTAACAAGAGAATAGGTGGGGTAAGCATCCCTGCTTGTCAATTCGAATATGAGGTGAACAGCCTGCTTGACTTTGCGAATCTGGTCGCATCCGCACGCTTGATGCGACTACTTCGGATTTCCGAATCGCTTGCGCATTCCTCAGCCCTTCGGGCATTCTTCTGGCGGTAGTTCACATCGAATTGCCAATGCCTGAGAGCATTTTTCTTCCTTCTCTTTCACAACACAGGAGGATTTCCATGTCTACTCAACGTACGACGCCGGCCAGACCGGCTCCGGAAAAACCCCGGCAACTGCCGGAAACAAAATTTGGACCCTTTGCTGGCGGAATAGGTGTCGCGATCTGGCTGAACACTGTTCCGGTCGAAAACGGTGTCAAACAGTTCCGAACAGTTACGATCGCGCCTCGCCGTTACCAGGACCGCAAGACAGGGGAGTGGAAGGACTCGGGCAACTTCAACCCGTCCGACCTTCCAGCCCTTGTCTATGCGCTTCAAAAAGCCCAGGAGTATGTCTTCACGACGCCCCTCCCCGGCTCAGGTCTGGACGAACCGAATGGTTCGACCGACAACATCCCTTTCTGATTTCTTCCCGCTCTCAGGCAATGCCCTCATGCTCGTCGCATGAGGGCTGCTTTTCGATAGATTACGGCGATTAAGCGTGTTGAAAACAGGCGGATTCTCTGGTCAGATTTCTGGGGAATGTGGTACAATTGCCGTATGAAAGGAGCCCGTATGCTGGCCGTCGAATTAATTCCAGATCCCGCCGAAGGCGGGTACACCGCGCGCGTGCCCGATATTCCGGCCTACGGAGAAGGGGAAACGCCCGAGGAGGCAATTGCCGACCTCCGCGAAGCCCTTCGAGGCTATATCGAGACGTTCGGGCTTGAAGACGCCCTGCAGCGAGTGAATTCTCCCACCGTTCACACAGTCGACTGGAATCTGACGGAATTGGCGCATGGTTAGACTGCCTCGCGTCAGCGGTAAGGAAATGGTCGATTTCCTGGTGCGACGCGGGTTCACTCTTAAGCGGGTTCGAGGCAGCCACCACTTTCTTGAGTCGGGGACTCATCGAACCTGCGTTCCCGTTCATGGCAACCGACCTCTGAAGATCGGTACGCTTCGCAGCATTCTCCGCGATATCGACCTCAGCCCAGCCGAGTTCGAACAGGTGATTGGCGAAAGCTGATCGCCAATTTGGTGTGCGTGGCGTACCATCCGCCCGAATGCGCCGTTTGTCAGCCAATTGATTCCCTGACTCCCCAATGCTTCTTAGCAAGTCCGACTACATCCATCTCTTTCGCAAATGTCCCCTCCACCTGTGGGTCGCCAAACATCGACCTGAGGAATGGGGATTCCAGGTCGATGAGGCCTTGCAGTGGAAACTGCAGGAGGGGAATCGGGTCGAGCAGATCGCCCGAGCTTCGTTTCCTGATGGGCGAATGGTCGATGCTCGCGACGACAACGCAGGAGCTATCACGCGAGAACTCATTGAACTGGGAGTTACCACACTATTTCAGGCGACGGCTGACGGTCCATCGCTTCTCGCCAAGGCGGACGTGTTTCAGTTCGATCCCGAAACGGAACGATGGAACATTCTCGAGGTGAAGTCTTCGACTCAAGTCAAGGAATTGCATGTTGAGGACCTCTGCTTTCAGCGGCGGGCCTTTCAGGAAAACGGGTTCGCAATTGGCAAACTGATCCTCATTCACATAAATCGCGACTTTGTTCGTCGCGGAGAAATTCAGCCTGACGCATTCTTTAGCTTCGAAGATATCACTGCTACCGCAGACGCGATGCAATCCGATGTCGATGCCCGAATCGACGAGGCTATCACGATTCTCGACGGGAAGGACCCGCCGACGAGGAATTCGTTGGGCTGCACCTGCATACCTGCCGACTGCGATTGCAGCCACGTCTGCTTTCCATCGCTCCCGAAACGCCCGGTTTTCAGCCTACCGCGATTCAATAGTTGCCGCGCCCACGAGCTGTTCGATCAAGGGATCCGCGACATTGCAGACTTGCCGAGCGATGAGCGACTGACCGAGACACAGGAACTGGTTGTCAACGTCATCAAGGCAAACAAGCCGTTCGTCGACAATGCAGGCATTCGGAGGCGGCTGTTGTCGCTCCAGTATCCACTCTATTTTTTGGATTACGAATCGTTTGCTCCAGCCGTTCCGATTGCGGATGGCTACCGACCCTATCAGCAAATGGTGTTTCAATACTCGCTTCACATTCTTTCGTCGCTGGACGCAAAACCAATGCACCGCGAGTTTCTCGCCGACTCACTCGCCAATCCAGCACAGAAATTGACGGCAGAGTTGCGAAAAGATATCGGGGACACAGGTACGGTCATCGTCTGGAACAAGTCGTTCGAGACGAACCGCAACAAAGAGTTGGCGGCTGCGTGCCCGGAACACGCCCAATTTCTTGAGGGACTGAACAACCGTATCTTCGACCTGATGTTGATTTTCCGCGATCAGCTCTTCGTCCATCCCCAAATAGGTGGGTCGTATTCGATCAAGGATGTTCTCCCGGTTCTGATTCCTGAACTGTCGTATGCAAATCTGAATTTGCGTGAGGGTACAGCTGCATCGCTCGCCTGGAACCGTTTACTGACCGGTGACATCGATCCGGTCCAGGCAAACACTATAAAAAACGATCTCTTTGCATATTGTCGCCTCGACACATTCGCAATGTTGGAACTGTTTCGCTTTCTTTCGCGAGTTTAATTGGAAATTTCCGCTGTATTTGGTAGTGGTGCCTCGACCTTTTCATTCTGATAAAATGGCGCAAGTATCTTTCCCGAAAGGTGTTTGATGCGCGAAAGCGACAAATCGGTCGAGAAATGGCTCAAGCCTTCCAAAGGCGATTTTCGAATCTATTACGCCCACGACGACGAGTACGTTCCGGATTTCGCAGTGGAAACCAGGGACGTGCGCTACCTGTTCGAACCGAAGGCTCGCGACGAGATGAAGGATGAGACTGTGCTAATGAAAGCCCGCGCCGCTCTCCTTTGGTGCCAACGCGCCACTGAACACGCTGGCGGCAAGCCCTGGAAATACCTTCTGATTCCGCACGACGCCATCGACGAGTCGAAGACGCTCGCAGGGCTGGCGGCGACGTGGGAGTTTCACGGTTGAACACGGATTTGTGTTTTGGCGATTTCATGAAGGTGTGATAAGAAGTGTGACCTATGTCCGACAATGTAATCTGCCCGAACTGCAATTTTGAAATTGAAGTCACCGAAGTCCTCTCGGCTCAACTGCGCATACAGCTGCAGAAGGAATTCGAGGCCGAGATTCGCAAGAAGGAATCTGCCATAGAAAAGCGGGAAGCCGACGTTTCCCGCGCAAGGGAGGAGGTCGAGAAGGCCCAGCAAGACATCGATCGCCGCGTCAGCGAACAATTGGCCAAAGAGCGGAAGCAGCTTTCGGAAGAGGCTCTGGTCAAGGCTCGGGAACAGGTGACGCTTGAGATTCAGGACAAGGACCAGCAGCTCACCGACGCCAACACAAAGCTCAAGGCGGCTCAGGATGCGGAACTCACGCTCCGCAAGGAGCGCCGCGAACTGGAGGAACAGAAAGCAACCCTGGAGCTGACGCTCACGCGCCGTTTGGACGACGAACGGGCGAAAATCCGTGAGACGGCAAAAAAGGAGGCCGCAGACGAACGATTACTGAAAGACGCCGAAAAGGATAAGTTAATTGCCGACATGAACAAGCAGATCGACGAGCTTAAACGCAAGGCTGAGCAAGGGTCTCAACAGTCCCAAGGTGAGGTTATGGAATTGGAACTCGAATCAATTCTGCCGAGGCATTTTCCATACGATACCTTCACCCCCATTTCAAAAGGCGTTCGGGGCGCCGATGTTTTGCAATCCGTGAATGATTCAACTGGCAAGAACTGTGGGTCGATACTTTGGGAATCCAAAAACGCAAAAAACTGGGGAGGAGACTGGCTCGAAAAGCTTCGCAACGATCAAAGAGTGGCAAAGGCACACTTTGCCATTCTTGTTACGACTGAATTGCCGAAGGGCGTCACGACGTTCAACAACATCGATGGGGTCTGGGTGACAAACTGGTCGTGCGCGATTCCGTTGGCAACTGCGCTTCGTGCAAGCCTCATAGAAGTTTCAAAGGTATCACGAGCTCAGGACGGGAAGCATGGAAAGATGGAATTAATGTACGCATACCTAAGTGGTTCCGAGTTTCGCCAACGTGTTGAAGGAATCGTGGAAGCATTTGTAGGTATGAAGCAAGACCTCGAAGCTGAAAAACGATCGCAATTGCGAGCGTGGGCAAAACGAGAAAAGCAATTAGATAAGGCGATCTCCCAGACGGCAGGAATGTACGGAGACCTTCAGGGAATTGCTGGAAAGTCTTTGCAGTCAATTGGCGGACTTGAACAACCGCTCTTAGAATCGGAAGAAACTCAAGTTAAGGGAGAAACACCGTAATGACACTCACTCCATCGCCGCCAGTTCCTGACGGCACGCCGCTACCTTTGGCCGCCGTGCCGGCAAGCCCTAGCATTGGACCGTGCCATTGCCCCTTTCGGCGTGCAATCGATTTGCTGCAGCGTTTGGCTCCTGGAAAAATGCGAGTCGGGTTCTTTATTGGGGCGGGCTGTTCGCTTGCGGTTCAGGTACCAAACGGAGCCGACACGAAGCCGTTAATTCCTGAGATTAGTGGCCTTACAAACCTTGTGAAATCGCAACTGGATGAGGATCCACTTCTAAAAGATACAGCACAAAGGGCTTGGGAACGCGTTGTTGGAAGGTCAATCCCGGCTCCTACCGTTGAAGATGTGCTGAGTCATATTCGCACACTAAATTCTTTATGTGGTTCGTCGGATATTGATGGATTCTCGCGGGGTACATTGACCGCATTGGACGAAGCTATATGCCAGCATGTTCGTACTATCGTGGACACAAATCTACCAACCTCTGACACGCCATATCATGTACTTGCCAGTTGGATTCAAGCGATTCCTCGCGAGAAGCCCGTAGAGATATTTACAACCAATTACGATTTGTTACTTGAGCAAGCTCTTGAAGAGCAGCGCGTACCATATTTTGACGGCTTCGTTGGTTCGGACAGCGCTTTCCTAGACCTGGAATCGATGGCGGAAGACGACTTGCCGCCGCGATGGGCGCGTCTCTGGAAGATCCATGGCTCAATAAACTGGTGGATGACTTCCCAAAAATCGATTCGACGAAGCCGGAATCGCGTTGCGGGTGAGCAATTGCTGATCTATCCATCACACTTAAAGTACGATCAAAGCCGCCAAATGCCGTTTTATGCAATGCTTGACCGCCTTCGTGTTTTCCTTCGGTCGGATCAATGCGTTTTGATTACCTGTGGCTATTCTTTCGGCGACGAGCACATCAATGCGTTTATCGCCCAAGGATTGGCGGGTAATCCAAATGCAGCTTGTTTTGCAATGATTTTCAACGATCGTCAAAATGCTCCAAAGGCAATCGAACTTGCGAAACGATACGCAAACTTGACATTATTGGCTACAGATGGGGCCGTAGTCGGGACAATTGAGCGGGATTGGGGCATTGAAAAAAGGGACGACAACCCCGCGTACCCCGTGGCTGTCGGAAATGACTTGCCCGATTGGAGGACAAAAGCCCCGCCAGATCGATGTAAATGGCTTTTGGGGGATTTCAGTGCGCTCGGTCGTTTTCTCGGGCACCAGCTGACCACGCGCGACGTTGAACAGAAGGTGGTCGATGCGCACTGATCCCACATTGATTGGTACTGTACAGGATGTCGCCGGAAACTCTGTAAGTGTTTCACTTGTCAGTGAAACCGTTACTGGACTCAGTTTCGTAAAGGGCGAATCCTACCGCATCGGGCAGGTTGGGAGCTTTGTTCGAATACCGCTAGGCTACACATCTCTTTTTGGCATCGTATCTCAAGTTGGAGCGGGGGCGGCGCCGATGTCGGACGGCCAACCGCGACCTTGGGGCAATCAATGGATAAAGGTCCAGCTCGTAGGAGAACGAGGCCGGGCAGGAAGATTTGAACGCGGAGTCTCACAGCATCCAACAATTAATGATCCGGTACACATCGTGACGGAAGTTGATCTTCGGCAAATCTATGGTCCCGGAAATCCCGTTGATTTTGTTTCTGTCGGCCACCTTGCAAGTGCCGAATCTATTCCTGCATTGGTCGATATTAACAAGTTGGTTACTCGACATTCGGCGGTTGTCGGCGCAACCGGTGCCGGAAAGTCGACCACAGTTGCTGGTTTGCTCACGGCCTTGTCTGATTCAATTTCATATCCCTCTGCGCGAATAGTTGTGCTGGATATTCACGGCGAGTACGCAAGTGCGCTACGCGATCGATCGAGTGTCTTTCGAGTGTCGGCAGACACAGCCAAAGGCGAGTTGCCACTGTATGTACCATTTTGGGCACTTAATTTTGAGGAATTCTTAAAACTCTCGTTTGGTGACTTGAAGGATGAAGCTCGGGCAGCTGTCTCCGAGGCGATTGTCGCGTTGAAGCGAGATTCTTTATTCAAGTATCCACGGGAAGGTGTACAACCTGACCTCGTAACAGTAGATTCACCAGTTCCATTTTGCGTCCACAAACTTTGGTTGGACTTTTATCACCGCGAACATTCCACGGTTATTCCCAAACCTGGAGCGCCGATTGACGAAGTCGAGCCCGCATTTGTCCACGACGACAATGGTAATCCGGTTCAAATCGGCGACGCCTTAGCCGTTGTTCCACCGCTTTACCGGACTGTAAAGGCTTCGGGAAAACCGGCCGAACGGGTCCAATGGGGCGGTAATCCCATTGGGATCAGGCAGCAACTAGCCGTCCTCGCGTCAAAACTTCGTGACCCGCAGTTCGCATTCCTCTTTAACCCGAACTCATGGCGCCCAGGAATCGATGGCGGAGTGTCAGGTGATTTGGATGAAATCATCAAAGGATGGATCGGAGGTCCTGCGCCCATATCAATTCTCGATTTGTCCGGAATTCCTTCCGGAGTACTCAACGATTTGGTCGGAGCTGTGTTGCGAATTCTATACGATGGCTTGTTCTGGGCACGCAATCTCCCAGAAGGCGGCCGAGAACGGCCATTGTTGGTGGTGCTTGAAGAGGCCCACGCGTATCTAGGTCACGAACATGGCGGATTTGCCTCGTCTGCAGTACGTCGAATTGCAAAGGAGGGTCGGAAATACGGAGTTGGGATTATGATTGTGAGCCAACGTCCGTCAGAAATTGACTCAACCATCCTGTCTCAGTGCGGTACGATTTTTGCGATGCGGCTCGCAAATGACAGGGACCGAGCGCAAGTCGCTGGAGCTGCAGCCGATAATCTTAAGGGCTTGTTTGAGATGCTCCCGGTATTAAGGACTGGTGAAGCCATTATCGTAGGCGAAGCCGTGAGCCTGCCTGTGCGAACTTTGATTGACCCACCTGGTGCTGGCCGTCGGCCCGACAGTGTTGATCCCAGGGTCGTGGTTCCTGGGGATGCAAATACCGAAGGGTATGAAGGGGAAGGCGGCTGGGCCGTACCGCTTCAATCTGAAGATTACACGATTTTGTTACGACAATGGCGAAAGCAAAGCCCACATTATGAACACAATAAGCCGCAAGTCTCAGTTGAAAACAACTCCGATCAGGAGGCTCAATCGCAATGAATTGGATTAATTCACCGGAGTCATCTACGGTTGCTCGTTTTGCGTATCAAAGCGCTACTCAGATTTTGACTGTGGAATTCAAGAACGGTACAACGTATAACTATTTTGACGTTCCAAGTCCTGTATTCGAGCACATGAAAATCGCCCCTTCGAAGGGACAGTTCCTTGCGCAACAAGTCAAGGGCCGCTACCGGTATGCTCGTGTATGACGACTAACTGGGAAAAAGGTAGCGAAACATGTTGCATAACGTCCTTTATGCGACGTATTATCGGAGGGCCTTTCCTGACAACTTGATTGACCGAAAAGCCCGTCCTCTACCGGAAGAACCTGCCTGCCGGAACTAGATTGTCCCCGATACCGGCCATTATCCGCGATGCAGGTGAAGACACAATCCGGCGATTTGTCGAGTTCTTTACCGCCAACATTCGCAACCGGAACACGCGAATGGCTTACCACAGGGCTGTTTGTCGGTTTTGCATCTGGATTGATCGAAAATCGGTCCCACTTTCTGCGATCGAACCGATCGTTGTCTCAGCATACATCGAGGAACTGCAAGCCGAATACAGCGATCTGACAGTCAAGCAGCACTTGGCAGCAATCCGCATGCTGTTCAATTACTTTGTCACTGGAGGCATTCTCCAGGTCAATCCTGCGGCCTCCGTTCGCGGTCCGAAAGTTGTGATCACAAAAGGCAAGACACCTGTTCTGCCCGCTGGTGACGCAAGGATTCTGCTCGACTCGATCGACACGACCACACTGATTGGTCTCCGAGACCGGGCGCTACTGGGGATTATGGTCTTCACATTCGCGCGCGTCGGCGCGGCGATCCGAATAGACGTCCGCGATGTTTACCGAAGTGGCCGTCGTTATCGAATTCGACTCAAAGAGAAAGGAGGTCGGTACCACGAGATGCCGCTCAGCCACCGTGCGGAACAATACCTGACCGAGTATATGGATGCCGCTGGACTTCACGAGCAAGCCGATAATCCACTCTTCCGCACGATCGGCCATGACCAATACTTGCGGCCCACCCGCATGCACCGCAATGACGTACTTCGGATGATCAAGCGCCGGGCAAAACAAGTTGGCCTGTCACCGGAGATCTGTTGCCACACTTTTCGAGCCACCGGAATTACTGAGTACATGCGAAACGGCGGCACTTTGGAAAAGGCCCAAGAGATGGCGGGTCATGCTTCGTCGCGCACAACGAATCTTTACAACCGCGCAGTTGATGACATCTCGCTCGATGAGGTTGAACGCGTGCTGATCTAGACCCGCTTGTTGACTGCTCGTGTTCCTCGTTTCTTGAACGAATCGCTCATAGGCTCACCACGAAGCGGCGTATCATCTGACTCAACAAGTTGAAGTCTCATGATGCCTCGCCGCATCGACAACCATCCGTCGTTTCTCAGGAGATAAGTTGATGTTATTGTTGACCCAACTTAATCAAAGAACTTATCGCAATCGCTGAGAGAAACAGCCTGGTGGTCAATGTGCGCATATTTGACATCGGCTTTTTGCTGGCCTGAGTGTTCGTGCAGGTTGCTTACGGACCCGGCTAGTTTTTATTGTTCTCACTCTCGTTACCGCCTGCGAGCGACTGGCTCTCAGCCAACCAGGCATCTAAATCGTCCTTGACTTGCCGTGTAATGCGCGTGGATTTGTTCGGACAACCTCCATAGTTGTGGATGCCCACGACCCAAAGCCCTTCAGTATCGGAAATCGTCACAGGACTTCCACTATGACCACCAAAAGTGTCAATCATATAGCGGAGGCGATTGGGTTGCAGCGTCGAAAGCGGACCGGAACATTGCCATTGCGTGCCGTTCTCTTTATCGGCAGGGTAACCAGAGATTCGCAGTTCTCGCCCCGTGAACTCTTCGTCCGTTAGCACGCGGGACCGCAGTATCGTGATTGGATTGTTGGGAACACCTGGAAAAGGTTGATCCAGAAGGATGGCCCCATAGTCGTCTGCTTGAGTCCCGCTCGACTGCCAACCAGCCGACGCCCGAAGCCTCGTTCCGATAGCAGATCCGTAGGGACGTCTAAGGCCGTTCATGGCGGGAACTACTTCCACAGAACGAAAAAACTGACCGGCATCTCCCTCATGAACGCAATGGCCCGCGGTGACAATACACTGTGGGCCATAAAACCACCCAGTACCTACCGCTTTTCGGCCGTTATTCAACGTAATTATTAGCTGACAATTGGCGTTGAAAGGGGCGCGAACCGTATCCAGCACCTGAACGCGTTCGTCAGGCTCGCAAAGCGATTCCGGCGGATCATAAAAAAATGACGCGACAGCCGGCAGATTGAGAAAATCAATTGATTCATCGGAAACGGGTTCGTTGACCTCTCCAGCTTCTGCTTCTAACAAAAAAACTGTTTTCGAACCACTGGTTGAGTCTGAGAGTGCCTTTGCAAACGCCGTTTTTGAGGCAACTCGTGCGGGACGATCCGCATCAAATTTGCCAGGTCCATCGTGCTCTTCTTCCATTGCCGCCATAAACATTTCGTTTGCTGCTTCGATGTTACCGGAAGCGTCTTTTGAAGATGGATCTCCTAATACCGACCTCATTACGGGCGCGTCCACCGCATCTTCCAAAAGGCCTATTTGGAATACCTCGACAGGCACCCGGTCTATCGGCACCAACTCACCTTCCGGGTTGGTTGCAATGATGGTGATCGAATTCTGTGGATCAGCTCCCAGCGCTGCACTCATCTCCTGAATAGCGGGCGCCGGCGCAATCAAGACCTCGCGTTCGCTCGGCACAGTCGCAGTCTCTCGCGCATCGTGGCTTTCGGCCCCGCGTTCACCTCCGAAAATCCCAAAAGACCCAAGATAATGCGGGTTTTCGGGTGAAACATCTTCGAGCGAAGGGTCAGGTGAATTGAAGAAGACGTGAACCATAAACGATTCGGACGGATGATCCGGGATTCCTGAAGCGCGAATGGACAATTGGCTATCGTTTTCCATAGCGGCCTCTGCCAAAACCCGTTCGGGAAGTTCCACGGCAAATGACTTCCGGAATTCGTCCGGCGTTCTGACACCCGCCTCTGTGAACTCGGTGATGGGCTGCACATCATCCAACCGATCATAGGAATATCCCAATGCCGAGAACTCAACTACGTGCTCAGTACGGCGACCCGTAAAGCCAGGCAGTTCCCGATTCATAACATCAGCCGGCGGCTCAGATCCTCCTGCCGCCTGCCAGCTCGCCCATTGCCGATCCACATTCGAATGATGAGCCCAAAACAATGGATCATATGCGGCGTAGGTTGTTCCCCCCATTTGCCCACCGACCCAAACGTGAAGGGAGCCGTGTGGTTGTTCCAGACGACTTGTGAACCGTGCGAATTGGGTCTCGAGATAGGAGCGTCGAACCATAGTCGCAAAACCGCCAAGTTGAAAACCCGGCCCCGGCCTGCGCGAAGTCGTCGTCAATGCCGAAGTTGGAGGGCATCGGAATGCAAAGCTGCGTAATGGGTTTGGATGAACAGAACCCCCGGAAGTATAGGTCGCTGCGGTAAAAGCTGCGGGGATTCCCTCGTTACTTGCAGTGGAACCTGCCCAATCCCAATAGTGAAGTGCGACATCAGGATTTGCCGCACGCAGGGCAGCCTCCAGTCGCAAAACGTATTCCCTATGCCAAGGCAAGAAAATCGAACTATCTGTATGGCAGAAGAATCGCGGGCACCCATGATACCCCGCTACGCGGGCAAATTCTCCATTTGCCTGAATCTCACGCCAGGCATCCCGATATTGAGTGAGTTCGTCTGAAGAGAGATGCAAAATGTTGCGCCTTTCGACACGCCTCGCAGCCTGATTAGGCCGGCTATCGCGCAAGACAAAAGATCCCCGCATCCCAGAATGGAAATCGCATTCGTAGTTAACAAGGACTTCGGCACCGGGTTGCCCACCTGCAAGACGGAAAATATCCTGCGTCATGAGGACATCCCTATGGGAACCATTCGGGCCGATGCTGCCCGTATCGAAAATCACCGAACTGTCATTTGCGAAAGCGGTTGCCGTATGGTCCCGATTGGTATTACTGCTTTGCCATCTTATTGTTTGCCCCACATTAACCACTGCTTCGGACACTCCTTGCGGACGGAACTCGGCGTTGCTCCCAGGTCCCACAATCAAGATTAAAAGGTCTTGGCCATAGGCAGAGCATGCAAATCCCGCAAGACCAGCGAACAATAACGCACGAAATGCGACTCGCTTAAAGGACATCTGAACACCTCATTTTCGCACCTGGTTGAGAAACCGATCAGTCAGACTTGCGACATCCGTTTCAGCTACCTCTGATCGCTCCAAAATAGTCACCTCGTCGTCATGATTCTTGAATATCAATCCGTGCAAAGGAGATCCATCGCCGCCGACGCATCCAAATGCACGAAATGTGTTGAGATCTTCGTCTACCATGAGCGGAAATCGGAAACTCGAAAGTGTCGAGTCATTATTGGATTCTCCGGCAGGTATGTACGGACTGATCGCCACCAGCGAAATGCCGGCGCGCCGGAATCGCTCCGCATGCTCGTCCAGAATTCGCAGTTGTTCAGCGCAGTGGACACAATCGATACCGCGATGGAACACCAGAAGTGTAGGCCGTCCTGCAAAATCCTCACTTGAGAGCGACTGCCCGACTGAATCAACTTCGCCCCACGATGGCCACTGCATCCCTATCACAGCTTCTTCCAGTATCGCTTTAGTCGAATCTGGCAGGTGTGCGTCCATAATTTCAATTGCCCGCATCATTCCTTTATCCTCATGCACCAGATTATGGCAATGAAAAACTGTCTTCCCGGTAAAACTCTTGAATCGCATGCGCGCAATTACAGGCCTTCCCCTCTGGACTGCAATAGTGTCCCGCCAAACCCATGGGTCGTTGGAACCTTTGAGCCGGCTGGCAAACGGATTCACGTGAATATGGAATGGGTGCACACCATTCTCACTTGAAAGCTCCCATTCCTCAGTACTGTCAAGTTGAATCTTGTGATCGATCTTGTTTGGGTCGAAGGGCTCTCCATTAATGAAAAAATCAGTGGACGTCATGCTAAATCGAATGGTGCGGCGGCAATCGATTTCCTCCGGAACGTCTTGTTGGGTAAAGGAGGCGTGCTCGGCTATAACCGCGGTGCCAGGTAGTTCCATCTCGAGCGGCGCTCCCTGAACAACAACCTTCATAAGAAAGCGCGGGGCGGCCAGACGCTGCCGAATAGCCTTTTCCCGATCATCGATACGAGACTCCACCAAAGTCACGAGCGAATCCGCCGGAGCCCTGACCAAAACGTCGGTACGATATCCTGGATACAGCAACAGCGAATCCTTCTTTGTCAAACTGCCTGTTGCCAGCCCGTCCACAGCTATTTCAAAGATCTCAATTCCCGGAATATCAATCTCCTCCTGCTCCGCGATCCCTGCATGAACAATTCGCCACCTTTGGATTTCCCCGGGCCTCAGAACCAGTGTGGGTGTGAGCACTCCGTTAATGGTAGTAAAGAGCTCGCCACTCTCGTCATAAACCAACTCGGGATCCACTATCGCTGGCCGGCCGGCAACTTCCTTCCAGGTAAACTGCTGAATCACCATCACTTTTTCGGCGGCAGCACGAATCTCCGGAATTTCGTCCAGACCACCTTCCACTATGAGAGCTCCAGCCATGCCATTTGCGAGCTGAAGCGCGGTGGATCCGTGTTTGTGTGCGTGGTACCAAAAAGTCCCGGCAGGGTGATCGTTGGCCACCGGAAAGTCGTAATTGCATATTTCACCCGGCCGGACTTCTTTAAAGACATCGTCTGCGGGAGACTGGGGAGACACATGCAGTCCATGCGTGTGCAAGTTTGTTACATTGAAGCCGTGAGGTTCATTGCGATCATTGTGCTCCTCATCCCAAAACCCCAATTGGTTGATGAGCTTGATCTTCAAGTGCTGGCCTTGGGAAATCCGAATCGTCGGCCCCACCGGCCCCGCGTTGTATGCCATGTGCTGAAGGGGAGTTCCATCAATCAAGCTCACACATTCCCGTACCATCAGCTCTACGGAAGTTTCAGCGGCGCCAGGATGAATCTCCGCCGGCTGTTGAAACGGCACATCCCGCGACAATGCCTGGCCCCTGTTTCTCTGCGAATAGAGATCCTGCGCAGATGACTGTGCCTGCCAGGAGGGAAGAAAAAATAACGCCAAAACCCCAACAGCGGTATAACGAACGAACTGCTGTCGTTCTTTACGGCAATGTGCGTGACTTCGATTATACCTGGGGCTGAATGATAGTGAAGCGATGACAACTGTGAATTGGTGCCAATTCAAATTATCTGGAAGCGACCACAAGCTTGTCAGCATTTTCGTGATCCTCCAAAACACTCCAGTTCGAAACACGTTGCGCCAAGGCACGCGCTATGATGCGCGGGAATATGATTCTTGCCCGGGATTTATAGGACCGCAAGTGGTCTAGTAGGGAAAAACCCTGATAATAAAGCCCAGTCCCTATGTTTTTCGTCTTTTATACTCGGCTTGTTCGAAATCCAGATACCGAAGAGATCCTCGAGACCGCAATCGAATTCGAAATGAACATTCCTCTATTCGCGGCTGCCTGATGAAGAAAAATGCGGAATATAGACCCGATTTCGCACGGTTGGCCAATTGCCTGGTCACCGGCCAAAGCGCTTACATTAATCACCTGTTCCCGCTCCCTTGATGTGCCTGCCGGATCGCCGTTTCAATCACTTCGACATATCGGGCCATTTCGTGATCGGCCGACCAGAGAAAATTCATAGAGAATTCCGATGAATTCGCTCTGGATTCCCCTGATCTGAATTCCCGGCCGTCAAATGGAAGCTCATCCCATTCGCGATCTTGCAGCCCTTTGAGCAGTTGCTCCTCTTCTTCATTCATATTCGGATTTTTGTCTTTATCCCTGAAGAACCGATTCCACTCCTTGGGCACCCCTCGGAATGGGTCGATATTGTCCGGAATCTCGACGTCTTGGGGAAACAGCTTTCTTTCTTCGCTTCGCAGCTCCGCCTGCAAGCGTCGAAAGGTCTGCTCCTCCATGACTGGCAATTCGTCAACGTATTGCACCGAATCTGAGACCTCCCAGAATTCAGGTGCTGACGCTGCAATAAGCGATTTGTATTTTCGCGACATCTTGACAATCCCATTATCAAACCAGATCAGTAAGCCGGAGTGCGCATATCCAATCGGTAGCCTGGGAACCAGATCCTGACCATTGACGAAATGGACAAATCTGGTCCCGAGCTGGTTCTGGATGTGCACTGCAAACTGCTCGCGCCCGACCATTGGTTGACCAAAAGTAAAGATGCCCGTAACCCGTTGACCGTGATATCTCTCAAGATCGTAGGCACAGACCAAGGCAAGCGCGCCTCCCAAACTATGTCCGGTGATCCACAAGTATTTAGGGCTTTTTTCCTTGATCAGCGCGGCAAGTTCTGTTCGCATCGTCGAATAGCACATGGCGAAGCCGGCATGAATTGCCCCGTCTTCACTCTTGTGGTGATATTGGTTCAGATTCTGGATCCAGTCTTCTGGATCGTCCGTTCCCCGGAATGCGATCACCATCACCTCTTCGCCCCCGAGAACATGACAGACCTGGGTATGCAAGGGACACGACAGCGTCTTCAGTTCGCCAAACCCTAATTCAGAATAGATCTTCACGGCATAGTCATCCGCTTGATAGCAAGCAAGAGAGACCTTCATCAACGAAGGCAACGCCGGCCAGGTTTCGAATCGATCGCGAATGTCCCAAGGCTGGCGGAACCGATCCAACTGGTGCTCGAATTCTTGTGGGACAATGATCACACGAGGGGGAACCACGACGACATCTTCGCCTCCAGGGCTGTTTTTCACCCGCCACCAAAGCCAGGCAAACAACAGTGTGCAAATCGACAACCCCAGCACTAGCAGGACAAGCACATGGTTGGCCAGCCACATAAATACAGAGTTCATGTGTTAGTATCCCTCTCGAAGCCTTTGAGTGAAGCGAACGAGAAAAATTGTTTCTCTGGCTGCAATTAATTTGTTTTGCGAAAACGAATGACGGACGACATAGAGGTTATCTTCAAGCAGTCTAACGAAGGTGGCGGCAACGGCAAGCAAGGCGTGACTTGGGTCGAAACGGCCCGAATCGGGGGCCTTTATACTATCGGCAGCAATGGCCGTGGCTTCAGCCTGTGCCTCATTGCAATTCTTCAGAAAGAGTCGCCAGTCGAATCGTTAAGCGACATTTTTTTGCCCTTCGACTACCTCCCCGTAATTGCTGCTTCACTTTCATGGAACCGCATTTGCCCAATTCGCGTACTATGGAAATGCTGGAACACCCGGCAATTAGCCGCACATGCATCTTTCCGAACGACAATCCTCCGTATTTGTTTGTTGGACAAGATTTGACTTGACATTCCGGTAACAGCCAGCTGATCGACCTGAGAATTCACGGGAAGCCGGAAGTGTCGTTTTACTTCGATCCCCCCCAGAAGTTTGCGTACCGGATTCTTGAGATCGCAGTCGGGTTGGCTAATCAAACAAGAATTTCCCTGGATGCCTCTCGCCGCTCCCGCCATATTTCCCGGGACGTTCGTCAAATCGTATGGCAGCGATACGGCGGTCGCTGCGCCGACTGCAATGCAACCGAGTACCTCGAATTTGACCATATCGTTCCCGTTGCAAAGGGTGGCAGCAATTCAGAAGCAAATGTTCAGCTCCTTTGTCGCCGGTGCAACTTGAAAAAGTCAAACAGGATTTGAAGATTCACCGTCGAAGTCAATTCGGAAACGCGAAAAGGATGGCATCGGGTTTCCAAACCATGGAAATCAGCTCCCACATCCATGCGGTCGATCCAGGTACGAAGGTGGTTAGCGATGAGGCACAGGATTTCTGGCCATTTGCTCCAACGATTATAGCGTCATATCCCCGACACACCAAACTTGCATTGTTTCATCATGAAAACGCATCTGTTGAAGTTGCCGCCGCATTTCATGGGCTATCCGCGAGTCGCTCTCAACGAATAGTTGGCAACACCATGTTCGACGAGCATCAATGTATTGTTGAACCTTCCAGCGAGCGACGTTTTCCGTTGAATAACCCGGCAACGCGTTGCGATTCGCGTGAATGATACCTTTCTCAACAAGGATTTTCTGCTTGTTGCACCAGCGCACGGTATTCACTTCGTACCTTCCGTCACGCCACGAGCAAATCGCTCCGATCGGAAAAGTCGGCCGATAGAGTTGAGGAGCTGATTCGATCCAGTCTTCATACGTCGGCGAACCATCAGGAATGGCCTCAACATCCCGGTCAGGGCATAACACACCATCCAGGTCCACCATCCAATGACTCGTTTCCGGATGGTGCCAAGCATCCCATTCACAGAGATGTGTCTCTGTACTGATTGTTGCTGAGCTGTAAAACGAAACGTCGTCAAGAATACCAGAAGCACGCCTCTGTTCATTGCCCTCGGCCGTTTTGTAAATCGCACCGACAACGACTTGTCGGTTCTGGTTCTTAACCCAATCTTGCTGCCTGACCCACAATGCATGCTGCATCAAGTCACGACCCGTGTGGATTGCCTCGTCGATAACGAGTACCGAACCGTTCAGTGCGTGATTGCGATGCGCGGCCTCTGACCCGTGAGTGTGTTCAACACGACGTCCCGACGGCAGCTCACCATAGTGCTTTACAGGGTCGCATCCTGGAAGTGCACTATGCGCAAGTTGAGCGTCAAATATATTTGCGAGTATGGTCGCCGGTACCATGCCTTTACGCGGCACGCCAACGACTGTCGTCGGATTGAAGCCACGAATCAGCAGATTCGATGCAAAGCACCGCGTCTGGGCGGCGAGGTCGCCAATGGTTAGCAGGGTGCGCATGTTTTCGCCTATTACGCGAGATTCTTGGCAAAATCGACAACCTGCCCGGCGAAACTGGCAGCATCGAGGAATCCCTTCTTCATTTCACGCAGGAAAGTATGTGCTTCCAAAATTCGACTTGCGTCGAGCAAAGCCGGGATTTCATGAATATTGTTGTAGAAGAGTGGATAACCGGGGCCCAGATACTCGATTACAGGATTCAATCTGTTCACCAGCACAGGAGTATTCCTCGCAATACACTCCACGACAACGTTGTTGGCGCTGGCCCCGAAAAGGTGGGTCAAAACGACACAACGCGACAGCATCTCGTCATACTGTTGATCGTCAAGTCGCGGCAATTCGCTGACCGTCTTGAAAACCTCCTGTCGATGTCGTTTGCGATACAACTTTTGGTCGCGACCTATTTGCCACTTGATGTATGGTTGACTTCGGTAATACCGGAATTTACCGTCACCCATCGGCAACCTGAAAATGGCGCGAGTGTCCCTAAGAAAAAAACCGACCTGAAATACGGCTGGCGACTCAAGGAACGCACCCTGATCCCATTGAGTAACTTCAAGGTCAGTCGGGTGTCGGATGCTCAATGTTGGTACGCCAAGCCATTGGGAGACTCTCTCCGCAAGGTGATTGCTGAGACACACCGCACCGCGCAAGGCTTGACGGGACTCATGCCATAATGGACTCCGCGTGAGAAGTCGCTGCACCTGGTTTCTTTTATCGCGTTGAATCGGGGAAACAACGAGTGGAGGATGATGAAATATGCCTACCCATGGTATACGCATTGGAGAGTCAAGGGGACGGTACGAGTAACTTGCCTCCACAAAATCGTCGAATGCAATTCCATTTTCATCGTTATGGGCCAACAGGTGTCTGAAAACAAACGGCCACCCGCTTCGGTGGGAACTGAGATCCTGGTAAAGGGTCAGACGCAACAGCCTGATCATATCGCCTCAAACAGATAGAACAAGTCGTCGCCACGGTCCGGGTTTACCCCCATTCGTCGACAGAAGTGTTTCAACCTCTGGATTTCCTTCTTTGGCACGTGATGATGATCCCAGACCGTAAGCTGAGCCCGGTTGCTGATCTGAAAACCGCTTTCAGATGCGTAAGCGACCACCTCCTGGTCCGTTAGCTCCCGGTGATGCGGCGAGTAGAAAAACGGATGTCGTTCGTGAAATAGATTAAACAGATTCCGGAAGCCGCAAACATTTGGAGTAGTCAGGAACATGAATCCTCCTGCGCGAAGCACTCGCCTCGATTCCGCGAATAGATGGCGAATGCCGCTTCCCGAAAAAGTTGCGACATCGGGATCGGATTCACGATCCCGAACATGTTCGATGACTTCCATACAGATGACAAGATCGAACTGGTTGTCTTCCAGGTTCCACCTGTTCCGCAGGTCTCCGCTTGTCTGCCGTACGTCGAAACCTTCAAGTCGCAGCGCTTCACTGAAAGCGCTTGCGCCGCCCACGTCCAGAATTCTGGTCGATTCCTTGACTACCAGCCCTGTCAGCCATTCGAGGCTTCGATGAAAGCGAAGTGCGTGCCAGGGTTCGGTATTTATTTGCCGAACATGCGCCATGACACGCACGATATCGATTCCACTCACATCTCCTCCCTAAAGACACGCGTCCTGGTATGTACTCTACTCAAATCTGATTCTGACTTTCGAATCGAGCTCGTCGCCCGATGACACAACAACTTTGACTGCATGAATGTAATCGTGGTGCGAGCTGGCAATAGCCTTCTGCAAATTCGATTCAATCGTATTGGCAATCAGCTTGCGTACAATTCTGCCTCCTTCCTTCCCTTTCGACTTGTCGTTTAGTTCCCGGGCCCGATCGCTGATCTGTGCGATGACTTCGTCCGCAATCAAGAGTTCCTTCTGCCGTTCGTCTCGCCATTTCCGCGATAGATCGGCACACAATTGCGATGCGATCCCGCACATTGAGTCAGCATCGAGTGACTTGAAGATAATGACCCGTTTCAGTCTTGCCAGAAACTCAGCCGAGAATACAGGTCGGTTGGCCTTGGCATGCCGGATTTGTGACAGGGATTCCATCAGCTTCTCGTGGATTTCGTCCCAGCTTTTACCTTTCCGTTCCATCTCGGCGATCTGCCGCTGGCCGACATTGGTTGTCAGGATGAAAATAGCGCGTTCTGCATGGCCTTTGACTCCCCTCTGGTCGACGATCCAGCCTTCATCAAACAGGTTCAGGAAAGGCTGCATGACATCAGGATGGGCCTTGTCCGCTTCATCAAGCAGGAAAACGCTGTAAGGGTCAGCGTTCAGTTCATTGACCAGCCGGCCCCCTTGTTCATGCCCTACATATCCCGGCGGGACGCCTATAATTCCGGAGACACTGTGCGGTTCGGAATAATTGCCGAGAGTTATCGTTTTCAAACGCTTGGACGACGAATAAAGGCGGGAGATCACTTTAGCCATCTCGGTCTTGCCGGTACCGGTCTGGCCAACGAACAACATCACCGAAGCGGGTTTTCCGGCGTCCACCATTCCGGCTCGAATCAAGCCCAATTCAGTGGCGACTTCCTCGATGACATGATCCTGGCCGACTATCCGGGCCCTAAGGGCTTTCCGATAGTCAACGCCGTCCGGGAGTCCTGCCAATGTTTGTTCGGGGATCCCGCTGATTTCGGAAATGCGTCGAATAACGTCCTCTTCGGATACCGGCGACTGCCGGACAATTCCTCGCGTCCGGTCAAAGGCAATATCATCGCAAATGTCGCGAAGGATTCCAACCGCTTTCCCGGGGAGCCGTTTGCTCGGAATGAAGCTGTCACCAAGCACAACAACACGCTGGATTGCATTTGGATCAAACCCGATTTGATACTGGTCGCTGAGCCCCGCAGAAAACCATTTGACCAATGAAATCGCGGTTTCCCTCGACGGTTCGGGGAGTTCAATTGAAGAAAAGAATTCTTCTGTATCCTGTCGCCCGGAGAAACACTCCTCGAACTGATGCGGGGTGACCAGAGCGATCACGCGAAATGCAGTGTTGGCTAATAGCGAAAACAGCAGTGATCGAATATCGGATGCGCCGCGCCCGGATGCCACCATTTCACCCAACCCGTCGATGCAAAGAATCATGGAGTTTTTTCCGGCAAACCGGAGAAACAGTTCGACGAGCCTGTTTCTCCCCTCTTCGGGAGGTGAAAACCTCAAATCCGCACGAATAAACTCACAACCGGTGAGATGAGAAAACTCTCCGTTAGACCCTTTTCGGGCAAGCTCCGCGAGGACCGAATGGTCGCCAACTCCGTGCTCGCGGCGAATAATCAAATGGCGTGGATGGGTCCGGAAAAGAGCGCGGACAGCACCGTCAAAAAAGCGTTCGTACGATGGGTCGTTGTCAAACGGGGTGGAATTGAAAGAGTGTCCAACGACTTTTTTGGTGACACTCTCCAACCGTCCTCCCCAATCATCAAAGATCACGCGCTCCGGCTCCCGGATAGGACCCGCCGAAATCCCCAGCCGACTCTCGCTTTCTTGCCCGGCTGCCGAGGCGGAAATTGATGTCATGCGGCTCTCTGACTCATTCCGGATCACAGGAGAACAAGCCTCCCCTTCGCCAGTGGCACCGGACTTCCTTTCTCGTGCTTGCCGGGCAACCACGGACTGGACGTAGTCCATTAACTGCAATTTGCGATCGACTCCGATGACCCAATTGGCATGGTGCATCAGAATTTCCTGTGGGACTTCAAATCGCTCACCTTCCCAGACTTTACATCCGATAGTCGCAGCGACCGTGAAGTACTTGTTTCGTGGCAGCAGGGACACGGACACCAGATTCTCGGTCCGGATAAGGTCGTTCAAGGCCCCTTGATCGTATTCCGGGTGTTTGGGGGCGAGTAACGCGGCCCTTTCCAGCAAGGCCCTTGTTCGCCCGTTCTTACGGATGACCATGAAGCCTGCGCAGAACCGGCAAACATCGTCCTGGAATGCGATATCGGTTTCCGTGGAAAAGTTGGCCCGGATGTCACCGAAGATGTCTCCAAAAAACTGGACGTCGGCGTCAGCAAATACAAAGACCTCGCCGTCCGCAAACTCCTCCCAAGATGCCAAAATGAATTTGAGCTTTTCGGTCATAGTTTGCGCAAAACCCGGCGACGCGTATTCTCCGCTGGAGGATAGCTGTATCCCCTCGTGCACAAGCAATTCGAGTGCAGGGTTCGTTTTCGCAAGCGTCGAGCGGAATCTTTCGAACAGGCTCGCGTGACTCGGAGTAAAGCAGGTGAGAATCTTCACGACGTTCAGTGCTAAGGAGGTGGTGTAAGGGCAAGAGAATTCCGGAAAAAGAGGCAGAATTGACCGGGATCAAACGGGCACGTGTAATTTTCCATGCTTCTCCCGAAGCCTCTCGAATAGCATGACATCCAACAGATTGTGCTCGGCAATTCTGCTTCGGATGCTCTCGGTAAAGAGAACGGCGGAATCATCGCGGCCAGTCTCGTTCAATCGATCATTCGGGAAGGCCCCGTGCAATCCGGCCATGATCCGCAGTTTTTCGATAAAAGAGGGCAAGTCTTCAAGGAATCCTGTCAGGTCGTAGACGTCGGAAATCCTCTCGGCGGCTGCGTCCACGGCAGATTCAGGCGCCTTCTCCAGCATTTCGGCGGGGATTCCCGAAAAATGCATGGTGTACCAATTGAACAGTTCATTGCTCAGTCCCGACAGGGCGTATTGTTCCAGCGTCATCCGTCGTTCGGTGACTTCGCGATGCAGGTAATGCGACTCATCGAAAAGAACGTGTCGATAATGCGACGCGATTCGCTCGACCGGGTCGCGCAACAAGGTCACGATGAGCGTATCGGGGTGAACATCGGTAATCAGATGGTGGGTTTCATGTCCTGTAATCAGGCGCAAGCGATGTCGGTCTGCCTGGGCCAACGTGCGGAATCGCTGTACTGACTGCTGCGGATTCCAGCCGTTGGTCCGGAAAACGAGTTCTGGCGGATAATGTTGTTCCAGGAAGCATGTCAGCGTGGTGCCGCCGCAGCGGGGCAGATGATCAAAGAGAATTCGTGCCGGAAAGTCATCGCTACTCTTCGACCGGAAATGGGACTTTCCCTTGGGGGGTAATCTTGAACTCAATATTTCAATCGAAGGCTCGGATGTGCCTTGTTCGGCAACGGTTCGCTTCTGGCCAATCACGGGATGACCTCGTTCGTCAAATCCGTCAATCTCGATGTTCGCTGGTCCGCCTGACAAGTCATCTGTTGTCGGGACAAGCAGGTACGGACCCGGGACCCGGTTCGCAGCAGGGACCAGCGTGTTTCTGATGAAATGGAAATGGGAGGTGACGATCCGCTTTGCCGGATTGTTTACTCGGTACCCGTTGTCGTTGAATATTCTGGCTATCCGGTTGTCGCAGCCCGGCGTTCCTGGATAGAAGGAGAGTTCCTTGAAGAAGCTGACCGGAGACTGGAAAATCCATGTGTCCTGGGAGGCCGCGTTGTCAAACAACCGGTACTGGAACGACGAGCCGTGAAATTCCATTTCCCAGCGGCTCAGGGCGACGAGCCGTTTGTCCAGATCGAGTTGGTGGACAATCTGCAGGCTGCCGTTGAAAACGATATCGCTGTTGGCGATAAGGCAAATCTGTCCATCGAGTTGCTCATTGCAGTAACCGAACAGGTCGGCGAAAGTCGCGCGCTCACTGAGGGAGAGAATGTTGAGTTTCGGAGAGGAGAACTGAAGCCGTGCCGGTACAATTTGAAAAACGTGAATCTGGTCGATTACCTTGTTCGTGAGGTTTTCGTGAAGCGCCCACAAGAACTCGGCGTTCCGCCGTGAATCGTGTGCGTCAAAGAACTCGATCAACAGGTTTAGCGAATTCATAACCAAATGACCGCACTTTCTGGGTAATACAATCGGCTTGGGAAATGTGCTGACCCCTATTGTTCAAAGTGCTGCATTCTATCAGTTTCAGTGGAGCATGGAACAGCATGCTTGTTCGGACTCAGCGGCTCGAACATCCTTTTCGAGCTTTCAAGGTGGGCCGCTTTTCGTCGCGACTGGCCAGCGCCTTTCGCAAGAAGGAGATCGACGATGGGCGCGCTCGTTCGTCAGTAGTTGTCCCGCGTCGTAGCATGTCACACGTCCAGGTGGCCAGTGTACATTCGGTCGGAGTTTCTTCTCCACGGTGCATCTGGGCATATGGCAGGGTTGTGATCTTCGCTCGCGCATCAACACTCCCGACGGGTGCACGGTCGTTTGGGTTGCTTGTACTTTCTGATCATAGCGTCATGTCCTCGATGCACCACACTTGGAGTTTGTCGCCACTTTCTACAACTAGAAGGTCCCGAAGGTGGCACCGCATAGCTGCGGCAATTAGCGCGTTGCTCTCGACAAAGAGTTGGCAACCCCATTCCCGGTGAGCTTCAATGTACTGGTGAGCCTTCCAGCGAGCGACGTTGCCGATCGAGTAACCGGGCAGTGTCGCGCGGTTCGCGTGGATGATGCCTTTCTCGACTACGATTCGTCGCTCGTTACACCAGTGCGCCGTGACTTTTTCGTACTTTGCGTCGCGCCATGAGCAAATCGCCCCGATTGGGAAAGTTGGCCGATAGAGCTGAGGCGCTGACTCGATCCAATTCTCGTAGATTGGTGATTCATCTGGAATAGCCTCAGCGTTACGATCGGGGCAGAGAACGCCGTCCATGTCTACCATCCAGCGATTCGTTTCCGGATGGTGCCACGCGTCCCACTCACAGAGATTTTTCTCGGTGCTGATAAACGCTGATCCGTGAAATGACACGTCGTCGAGATATCCCGCAGCTCGCCTTTGTTCGGCACCCTCGGCAGTCATATAGATCGCCCCCATGATGACTTCTCGACCGTAATCCTTCACCCAGTTCTGTTGCCCCACCCACAATGCGTGCTGCATCAGGTCGCGCCCAGTGTGAATCGCCTCGTCGACAACGAGGACGAGACCATTCATCAAATGGCTACGATGTGCGGTTGATGAACCGTAGGTGTGCTCAACGCGACGCCCCGACGGGAGTTCACCGCAATGCCGACCGAAATCACACCCGAGCAGAGCGCTGTATGCGAGCTGCGAGTCGAAGATGTTCGCGAGTATCGTCGCCGGCACCATGCCCTTGCGCGGCACGCCGACGACTGTGGTCGGTTTGTGCCCGCGAAGCAATAGCGCTGAAGCATAGCGCCGTGTTTCAGCCGCGAGATCGCCGTTAGTGAGCAGGGTGCGCATGAGACTGCTTCTACAATTGGGTGTGTCCGTTTCGGCCAACAGGCGTTTCTGGTCGTAGAGGAACTTGGTGACCGCTCCGGCAGCGGCAACGAATCAGGGAACGCAATAGCAAGGCTCTCCGGAATTCTCAACAATTCGGCCAACACCCGCAAAAAACGCCTGAATCACTACAGTCACAATTCAGCCAAAACTTCGACCACAATTCGGCCGGTAACAGCAACTGTTATCCATCGCGGAATCGCGTCAAGGCTGCAACTGCCTCATCAAATCGATCTTCCCGAATGAGCGACTCATATTCACCAAATTCTGGATACACGTCCCAGTTCTTGGCCACGTCGCAATGATGCGACTCGTATTCTTGTGTACGCGACTCAAGCAAATCATGGACGATGTTCACCTCGCCATTTGGCTTGAACATGCACGTTGTTATTCGTTTTCTTATTTCGGTCTCGTCCGAAAACATGAATCGGCTTGTTTCGGAAAGGAAAAGACGTTTTGGCTCAACCTCAAAAAAACCAAATCGTAACGGGAATCGCATCTGTCTGTCGAGAAACCCGACACCGACAAATTTGTCGTTGAACTCAAGCACACAAAACGGTATTTGGTCTACTTCCACGAGTACGGTGTAAATTTTGCGCCGCGCGTGGGCTTTTCTCGCTTGAGATTCATCCCACGCTACCGTGAGCTCATTGGTGTGCCAGGACCACTTGTAACCGTAGTGCATTTTCATCAATTGTAGATCTTTCCAGCTATATCTCGAATCAAAATCTGTTCTGCCCTCGCAGCGTTCAAAATGGCTTCTGGAATCGGCCTGGTTTGTACCGGCACTTCCATAATCATTCTTCCTTCTAGCAAACGGCCGGCAAGACCTTGATTTTGATGGCCTGATTTTGGGAGTTGCGTCCGCACTGCGGCGATCTTTGTGCCAGGTGGGTACTTTGTTGCAAGCTCCTTGATGTAGCCGACGCCGGTTTTGATTTGAATATCGGCAAACTGCGTGTGTTTCCGAGAGACGATTTCGCCTGTATCAAGATTCAACGAATCCAATTTCAGAGGTTTTCCACCGCGTGGATTCTCGACGTAAACTTCATTGTTGGGATAGTACTTGCTTCGGGTTTCGTTGAACTTGTTTCCTAGCCGCATCGGTTTGACTACAAAGTCTCGGCCAATTGCCTGGACATCCGGTGTTAGCGGAACTTCGAGTTTTGGTCCACCGGGCCTTCGTTGAAAGACAATGCTCGGGCTCCGTGCGCCCGTACCCGGCAAGCCGCCACGAGCAAAAAATATAAGGCCGTGGTCCCAGATGTTGATTCCGCCAATTCCCGGAATGAGTACTCTCAAGGGTTTCTCAATTGTCTCGTCAACCCACTGCATGTTAGCTTCAACACGACCATATCGGTCTCTATACCAATGGAGTCTGTATGACTCCCCTTTTTCCAAAAGTCCTCGAGCTTCAAGGCTTTCAAGAAACTCCATGTGTTCTATTTGGCCAGGTGTCAGCGCTTGTTCGATTGCCTCTCCGCGTCGCCTTGAGGCGTGTTCCTCTTCCGGGGTCATGGCTCGAACAATCGGGCCCGTATATGGACGCTCGGACTCAGACATTTCTGATGTTCGAGGCTCATCCGAAAGCTGGTCGACATACTGTTTTGCCTCGACAGTTCGGACAAAGTAATCCAGCCAGGTCTTGTTTCTCTCCCCTTTTTGCATTGGCCCCATTTCCAACGGCAAATTCCACCAGTCCCATCGTTTACGCTCGAGCGATGGGACCATTTCGGTCAACTCGGCATATGAAAATGAATTTGGTGTCGGGGAGCCGAACTGATCGCCAGCGGTGCCGACGGCATGCCAAAAGTCAACAACAAATGACGCTAGAGCTTCTTGGGAGATGCTTGTTTCAAAAAGACCATCGGAACCTTCCTCTTGTTGCTCGCTGGGATCGACTTCGTTCACCGGGTCGCCGCTAGCGTAGCTGGTCTGTTCCCTGCTCGATTTGCCAATCAAGTCTGGATCTGGTTGATCGGTAGTTCCAAGCAGCGCCTTCCTTGCAAGTTGAGCTGCGAACAACGCGGCCGGCCCGATCAGTTGCTGCCCGCTCGGATCGATCTTGTTGACCGGGTCGTTGCCGGCGTAGCGGTAGAGGTTGGCGGAAGAGTCGCTGTCGACGCCGGCAGGGTCCTGGGTTGTGAAGCGGCCGGTGGCAGGGTCGTAGTAGCGCCCTTGTCCGCCGCCGCCCATCAGGTACAGGTCCGTTTCCGCGTCCCGGTAGTACCCAGCCTGGCCCCCAAAACCGAACACGCCCGAACGGCAGACGGGAAGCACATTCCAGCCTTCCACGGGCAGGCCGTCCCACTGCGCCACCGACATGTCGCAAAGAGACGGATTGCTGGCCGCTGAAACCAGGCCGAACGCCGTGTTCCTGAGGCTCCCCGTGACATTCCCGTCCCCGTCGATCAGCTCGCGCGTCGACCACTGCGCATCGTATTCCGGCCACGTCTCCTCAAGACTCTCCGGATCGTACTCGTTGACCAGTCCGCCGTACTCCCCTCCCGTCCCCGTCGTGCGGGAAGTGTAGGAGCGGGTTGTCTGGTCCGCATCATCGGTCTCGGCCAGCAGGCGTTTCTGGTCGTAGATGAACTTCGTGACCGCTCCAGCAACTTCCTTTACCACCCGCTGGAACATGGCGTTGTAGGTCATGGTCACCGGGCCGGCCGGAGGCTCGATCACCGTCGCCTGGTTCGCCGCGTCCCAGGTCGTAAAGGTGTCTCCCGACGGGGCCAGTTTTTCCGTCTGGTTCCCGCATCCGTCGTACTCAAAGGTCGTCGTCCCCTCGGAGTCGATCTGCGTCGTCAATTGATTGGCAGCGTCGTACTGGTAAGTGGTGACGGCACCATCGGCGACCTGGGTCAACCGGTTCCCCACTTCATCCCACGTGAAAGTCGTGTTGTAAGGACTTGTGCCGTTGGCCCGCTCGTTGAGAAGCTGCCGCGCGGCGTCATAGGTCCAGGTCGTCTTGACATTCGCGTCTTCGTCGAACTGGGTCTTGCGGAGATTGACCTTGTCATAGGTGTAGGTCAGGATGCTGACCTGTTTTCCCGAGGCGGTGTTTGTTGCAAAAATCAGCCTGGTATTTCCGGCCTTGTCGTACGTCCAGGTCGTGAGGATCTCTTCCGTCCGTTTCGTCGCTTCCCGGCTGGCCTGGTCGAAGGTCAGGGTCGTGATCTTGCCGCGCGGGTCGATGATCCTGTCTTGTCGGCCTGCCGCGTCGTACATCCAGCTCGTCAACCCTTCGTCCGGATCGAGCATCGATTCCCGTCGCCCGGAAACGGCGGTGTAGGTGTAGGTGGTGACTTTCGGGCCGGGTGCGGTGACCGCAAGCGTCTCGTTGCGGGCGGTGAATGTGGTGCTGTAAGTACCTGCACTGGAACTGGCCGACGTCTGGTTCCCGGTAGAGTCGTACGCAAACAGATGGGAGCGGCCGCCCGTCCAGGTCTGGGTGGTCAGGCGATTGTTCGGGTCGTATTCGCTGGAAAGCGTATTGCCGCGAGGGTCTACCTGGCTGATCTGGTTTCCCACAGGGTCATAGGTCCACGTGGTGGTTCGTCCCAGCGGATCGATCTGGAAATCCATTCGGCCGGCGGCATCGAAGTGGAACGTGGTTACCTTGCCGCGCGCATCGATCAGGTTCTTCCTCCGTCCGGCACCGTCATAAACTGTCGTGGTCCGTTTCCCCAGACCATTGATCTGAACTTCCGGCCGGCCGGCTCCATCGTAAAGTGTGGTTGTCTGGACCAGTTCCGCGTCAATAACCGTTTCCGGCCTGCCAGCGCCATCGTAGATCGTCGTGGTCCGGTTCCCGAGCGGGTCGATAGTGACCTCCGGGCGCCCCGCATCGTCATACACGGTCACGGTCACTTCGTTGTCGCCAATGATTACGGTGGTCGGCCGGCTGGCCCGGTCGTAAAAGGTTGTGGTCCGGACGTTCAGGGGCCGGGCCACCACCGTGACCCGTCCTGCGTCATCGTAGGTGGTGACGGTCGTTTCCCCGTCCGGATTGGTGACCGTCGTCGGGCGGCTGGCCCGGTCGTACTGAGTTGTGGTGACCTTGTTCAGCTGGTCAATCGTCTTGATTGCCCGGCCCGCGTTATCGTAGACCGTCGATGTCCAGAATCCCCTCGGGTTGGTGACCCGTTCCGGCCGTCCGGCAAGGTCGTAATCCGTGGTGGTGACTTCTGCCTTGGCGGTGATCGACTGCACGGGACGTCCGGCAAGGTCATAAACCGTCGTCGTCCTGAATCCGCGCGCGTCGATGACCGCCTTGACCCGACCGGCGCCGTCATATTCGGTGGTCGTCGTCTGGAAAAGGCCATTGGTGACCTGGATCGGTCGACCGGCTCCGTCGTAAAGGGTGGTCGTGACGTTGCCCGCGCCGTTGATTACGGTTGTTGCCCGGCTTGCCCGGTCGTAAAGGGTTGTTGTGATGTCGCCAGCACCGTTGATCAGGGTGGTGGGACGTCCGGCCCGGTCGTACAGGGTTGTCGTCCGTTCCCCGATGTTATTGATCACGACAATCGGTCGGCTGGCGAGGTCGTACTCCGTCAACGTCTCTTCGTCTTCGGCGTTGACGACCTTGATTACACGGCTGTCGAGGTCATAAAACGTCGAAGTCGGTTCATTTTCGCCGTTGATAACAGTTATGACCCGATTCGCAGCGTCGTAAACCGTTCTTGTGACATCTCCTTCACCGTTGGTCACGGATATGACCCGACTGGCGGCATCGTACGCCGTTTCGGTCGGCTCGTTCATGCCGTTGATGAAGGTGGTCGGACGGCTGGCGCGATCGTAGAGCGTAATGGTGACGTCGAGCTCGGCATTGATCGTGTTGACGACCCGGCCCATCCGGTCGTAAACAGTTGTCGTTCGCTCGAGTTCGGCATTGATTACGGCTTCCGGACGATTGGCCCGGTCATAGACGGTTTCCGTCGCTTCATTTTCGCCGTTGATAATTGTGGTTGCGCGGCCGTCCAGGTCGTACTTCGTTTTCGTCACATCGCCCGCGCCATTGATC
>WPCK01034395.1_pt1 | contig 42048 bp, 45 predicted proteins | sample 5399851 | NCBI WGS metagenome assembly WPCK01 (sample SAMN12869471, study PRJNA574797) | sludge metagenome | isolation source: wastewater treatment of pH11 | place: China:Beijing | collected 2019-05-20
CCTGGCCATCATCTGGCGCGAACATGTGCTGCGCCTGGAGGCGCCGGCCGCGCGCGAAGCCTCCACCCCCTGAGCGTCACGCGCGACTGGGCGCGCCGAGCGCGGCGGCCGTCGCCGCATCCGCGGGGAAGAAGCTTTCGATGGCGATTTCGTCCAGCATGACGTCGAGCGCGGAGCCGAACACCGTGATGGTGGACAGAAAGTTCAGCACCCGATCCCCGAACCGCAACCGGAACGGCAAGGCGATCGGCAGCGGCCCCTGATGTCTGGACGGAGGTTCCCGCCCGCCCGCCAGCGCTTCTAGCTCATCATGCAGCCGCACGAGTTCCGCGTCTCCCGATATTTCCATCTGACGCCGGACGCGGGCGAGCAGATGCACCCGCCACTCGGCAAGGTTTTCGATCATAGGCGCCAGACCCCCTGGATGCAGGCTGATGCGAAGGACATTGATCGGCGGCTGGAGAAGGGCCGGGTCGCTGACTGCCGAGAGAAAGGGTTGGGCCGCGTCGTTCGCTTCGATCAGCGTCCAGTGCCGGTCGACGGCGATCGCCGGGAACGGTTCGTGGCCCTTGAGCACCAGACGCACCGCGGTCATGACCTCGGAGGGTTCGCTGGCGCCCTCGTTGCCGAACGCCGGCGCGTGTCCCGCCGCCATCAACAGCGTGTTCCTGAGCCTTAGCGGCATGTCGAGCGTTTCGGCGAGGTTCAGCACCATCTCGCGCGATGGAGTCGCGCGCCCGCTTTCGACAAAGGAAAGGTGGCGTTGCGAAATGCCCGCCTCGAGCGCGAGTGCCAGCTGGCTCAGCCGTCGCCGCTGGCGCCAGTCGCGCAACAGATCTCCCGCCGGTCGGTTTTGGTGTGGTCCTGCCATCGCCCGACTATAGCAGGTCGCGATCTCGATCCGACTACCTGGGAGGTAATTGTTCCGCCGTGCCGCGGTGGTCATCGTTCCGGCCGGTCGGCGCACGGGCGTCGATTCAACAAATGGAGAACACCATGACCAACGCGATGAACCCCAAGCTCAGGTTCAGCCTCCGGTTCGATGCCGTCGTCAGTGGCGCATTCGGACTGCTTGCGCTTGGCTCCGGCGGCCTGATTGCATCCCTGACCGCTCTGCCATCCGCCCTGATCCTGTGGGCCGGCCTGCTGGCGGCCGTCTGGTCTGCGGGCCTGCTCCTCGCCGCGTCGCGGCCTTTGCTGCCGCGCCCGGTTCTCATCGGCATTGTCGCCGGCAATCTGGCCTGGGCGGTCGCGAGCTTTGCGATACTCGCGCTGGTTCCCATCTCGCCCACGCCGCTCGGATATGCCTTCGTTATCGCGCAAGCGGCGGTGGTCGCACTCTTCGCCTTGATGCAAGCGGCCGGCCTGCGGCTGGCTGAGTCCGTCAGGGCCTAGGACCGCCTGACCGCAGTTCCCGCAGCTTCGCCTTCACTTCGAGGAAATCCCGCCAGGCCAGCTTCTTGTGCGCCGGGTTGCGCAGCAGATAGGCGGGATGCAGCGTCGGCATGACCGGAATGACCTTGCCCGAGGCGGTGGTGTGCGTCTTCCAGTGGCCGCGCAGCCGCATGATGCCTTCCGGTGCGCCGACAATGACCTTCGCCGCCGGCCCGCCCAGCGTCACCAGCACCTTCGGATCGGCGAGCTCGATCTGCCGCTCGATGAAAGGGCGGCAGATGTCCGTTTCCAGCGGCGTCGGCGTCCGGTTGCCCGGTGGCCGCCACGGGATGACATTGGCGATGTAGGCTGTCTTCCGGTCCAGCCCAACCGCCGCGAGGATCCGGTCCAGCAGCTTGCCCGAGCGACCGACGAAGGGCATGCCCTCGATATCCTCGTCGCGCCCGGGCGCCTCGCCGACGAACATGATGTCGGCGTGCGGATTGCCGTCGGCAAAGACCAGTTGCTTGGCGGTGAACTTCAGATTGCAGCCATCGAAGGCCGCCATGGCCGAGCGCAGGTCGTCGAGCGATTCGGCCTCGCGTGCCGCTGCTCGCGCCCGTGCGATCTGCGTGTCGTCGGGTACGTTCGCGCGCGGTTGGGCAGGCACTGCTTCCTGCACGGGGGCGGGCCGCGCCGGTTCGGTTACGCGCGGTTTCGCTTCCTTCCTGACGAAGTGGTTGACCGGCGTGCCCGACAACGCCGCGTCGACACCGGCTTCGGCATAGAACGACAACACATCGCGAAGGGTCGGGCCAGGCATCATGACCAAGCTCTATCCGAGGTCGCCCGAAAGGCCAACACAATGCGACACCGCAACATATTGACGCTTACGTCAACGTAAAATAAGAAACCGAAAGTCGTGAATATCGCAACGATTGCCGCACCGCAGCATCGCCTCTTTTCGTGCGCGCGTTAATGTGGCACCGGTGTGTGACCGGAGGGGAGCCATGAGCGAACGCGAAAGCATGGAATTCGATGTCGTGATCGTCGGCGCCGGCCCTGCCGGGCTTTCGGCGGCGATACGCCTCAAGGAAATCAACCCGGACCTTTCGGTTGTCGTCCTCGAAAAGGGATCGGAAGTCGGCGCGCATATCCTTTCGGGTGCCGTGGTCGATCCCTCGGGCTTCGATGCCCTGCTTCCGGGGTGGCGCGAGGAGGAGGGCCATCCTTTCCGCACGCCTGTCACGGCCGACCATTTCCTGGTCCTCGGCCCCGCCGGATCGGTCCACCTTCCGAATTTCATGATGCCGCCGCTGATGAGCAATCACGGCAATTACATCGTCTCGCTCGGTGAAGTTGCCCGTTGGCTCGCCGGCAAGGCCGAGGCGCTCGGCGTTGAAATCTACCCGGGCTTCGCCGCCGCCGAAGTGCTCTATGACAAAGATGGACGCGTCACCGGCGTGGCGACCGGCGACATGGGCGTCGAGCGTGATGGCGCGCACGGCCCGAACTACCAGCCCGGCATGGCGCTGCTCGGCAAATACGTGCTGATCGGCGAGGGCGCGCGTGGTTCCCTCGCCAAGCAGATCATCGCCCGCTACAAGCTCGACGAGGGCCGTGAGCCGGCCAAGTTCGGCATCGGCCTGAAGGAATTGTGGCAGATCGATCCGGCGCTCCACACGCGCGGCCTCGTCCAACATTCCTTCGGCTGGCCTCTGGACATGAAGACGGGTGGCGGATCGTTCCTCTATCACCTCGAGGACAACCTCGTTGCCGTCGGCTTCGTCGTGCATCTCAACTATGCTAACCCGTGGATTTCGCCGTTCGAGGAGTTCCAGCGCTTCAAGACCCATCCGGCGATCCGTCCGGTGTTCGAGGGCGGCAAGCGTCTGGCCTATGGCGCTCGTGCCATCACCGAAGGCGGTTGGCAGTCCGTACCGAAGCTGGTTTTCCCGGGCGGTGCGCTGATCGGGTGCGCCGCCGGTTTGGTCAATGTTCCGCGCATCAAGGGCACGCACAACGCGGTCACGTCCGGCATGCTGGCCGCCGAGCACGTCGCCGCGGCGGTCGCGGGCGGCCGCGCGCAGGATGAGATCGGCGAGTATGAGGCTGGATGGCGCAATTCGCCGATCGGCCGCGATCTCAAGAAGGTCCGCAACGTCAAGCCGTTGTGGTCGAAATTCGGGACCATCGGCGGTGTCATGCTCGGCGGCGTCGACATGTGGCTGAATACGCTGTTCGGCTTCTCGCCCTTCGGCACGCTGAAGCATGGCAAGAACGATGCGAAGGCGACGGAGCCGGCCTCGCAATTCAAGCCGATCGACTATCCGAAGCCTGATGGCGTGGTGTCCTTCGACCGCCTGTCGTCGGTCTTCCTGTCGTCGACCAATCACGAGGAGAACCAGCCGGTCCACCTCAAGGTTGCCGACATGGACCTGCAGAAGGCTTCGGAACTGGGCGTCTATGGCGGCCCGTCCGGCCGCTATTGCCCGGCCGGCGTCTACGAATGGGTTGGCGAAGGCAACGACCGGACGTTCGTCATCAACGCCCAGAACTGCGTGCACTGCAAAACGTGCGACATCAAGGATCCCAACGGCAACATCACCTGGACCGTTCCGCAGGGCGGCGAGGGCCCGCTCTACGCCAACATGTGAACCTGCGGGTCAGATTCGCCTTGCGCCGGCCGCCTCACTCCGCTTCATTCGCTTGGAACGGGAGGCTCGGCCATGCGACGGCTGCTCTTATTGGCAAGTGTCTTGGTGGTTTCTGTCTTTTCGACCGAAGTCAACTCCGCGCCAAAAGTTACCGAAAAGACGGAATACTACGACATTTCCGGCAAAACCGGTGCCGAGCTCTTTCGCTCGATCATGCGGAAGGGACCGCGCCACGGATTCATGTCGAAGGCAATTGCGGTCACCCGTTTTGAGCCCAGGGGCTACGGCGACCTGAAATACCAGAACGGTGTGTGTCGCACCGATGGTGCCGGCATCGGGATCAAGATCACTTATGTCTATCCGAGCCCGACCGCGAAACTTCCCGCCGATGTGGCGGCGCGCTGGCGACATTTCATCTCGGGCATCCGTAAGCATGAGGGCACGCATGGGCGCATCGGCAAACAGATGGCCGCCGAGTTCGATCGCGAGGTCCGCGGTTTCGCCATGAAGGACAAGCCGAACTGCAGGAAGGCAATTTCGGCACTGTCCAGAGACCTTTCAGCGATCGCCAAGAAATACGAAAAGAAACAGTCTGATTTCGATGCCGCCGAGCACAAGCCAAAAGGCAATGTCGAGCGGCTGATCACGGCGTTGGTCAAGGAGTGACGAATGCGCGTGGCTCTGGCTTTCGGCCTTGCGTTGGTTTTCGCGAGCGCACCGTCGCTGGCTGCGCCGAAAGTGACTGTTCAGAAGTCGCACTATGATATTGCCGGAAAGTCGGGCGCCGAATTACTCCGCTCGATGGACCGTAAAGGACCACGCCACGGTTTCATGGGGCGAGCGATCGCCCAGACCCGCTACAAGATCAAATGGAGCGGCTCGCTCAGGGATCGGGACGGCAAGTGCCGCGTCGTCAGGAGCGATGTCCGCCTCGAAATATCTTACGTCTATCCGCGCATTCCCGATAAAGCCCAAGGTGCGCTTCGAGGTCGCTGGAAGCGGTTCCTCGCCGATGTCGTGCGGCACGAACAGCGCCACGGCAGGATCGCCCGCGAGATGGCGACCGAAGTCGACGCGATGATCAGGGCATACAGACCCGCGAACGATGCGACCTGCGGCGCGGCCGAACGCGAGTTGCGCCGGCGCTTCGACACCATCTACGCCAAACACGATAAACGCCAGCGGGAGTTCGATATGGCCGAACACCGCGAGGGCGGCCGTGTCGACGCAATGGTTCACGCCCTCGTCGGCCCGTGATCGGCGGCGGTTTGACCGCGGTCATGGCCTCGCATGCGCTGGTGTTAGAAAATATGCCATGTTTGGCGGATCGCGCATTTGTGCTGCATTTCTAGCCTTGGCGATTTTCTCGGGTCCCGCAATCGCCGAATTTAACATGGTCGAGCACGATAAAGGGCCGATTTCCGGGTCATCGAAGCGGGAAGGACCGGCGGAAACCTATCCTCGTTGGCTGATCCGTCTGGTCGATCCGGTCGCAGAACCGTTCGGGCGGACCGCCGCGCACTTGGTCTGGCGGAAAGGGCAGGTGACGTCGCACGCGGAAGCACTAGGCTATCTTCAGGCGAACCTTCGCCCGTTGGACATCCTCGTCACCAAGTCGCGCGGGCGCCTGACCGGACATCTGATCCCCGGTTGGTTCTCCCACGCCGTCGTCTATCTCGGGTCCGAGAGCAGCCTGCGCGCACTGGGCGCGTGGAGCGATCCTGAAATCCGGCCGCATCTGTCGTCGATTCGATCAGGCAAGGTCTTTATCGAAGCGGTCTCCAGCAAGGTTCGTCTCGCGGGAATTGCGAAGGCGATCGACGCGGACCAGGTTGCTGTCCTGCGGCCCCGGCTGCCGGCTCGCGCGCGGCGGCAGGCCCTGCGTGAATTCTTCGCCCATGTCGGCACGCCCTACGATTTCCGTATCGACGCTGGAGAACCCGATCGCCTTTACTGTGCCGAACTGGTCGACCATGTCCTCAAGGCTCACCTGCCGAGGCACATGCACTATGGTCGGCAGGTCATCTGGCCTGCCGAGATGGCGACCGCTGCGCTCTCCGGTCGCAACGGGCTGCGCTTTGCCCTGTACATCAAGGCGGATCGAGGGAACTGGATCGTTGGCGACAGCGCGATGCTGAAGAAGGACATCGCCGAACATTGGTGATCGGGGTTATCTGTCCAGCGCTGCCGCAAGGATGGCGACCGCGCGATGATCGCTGCCCGGAAGGTCGATCGCGTGTGCGCTTGCAACGAGGTCAGAACCCTCAAGAACGTTGTCCAGCGGCAAGCCGAAATGGCGGAAGGCCGCCATTGTCATCGGCGACCAGGTGCCACCGATGCCATTGACGATGGTGAGGTTGCCGGCGGCCGAAATCTTGCCGAACGCTGCGCTCCACGGAGCGGCGTTGAAATCTCCGGCGAGCAATGTCGTCGGGGGTAGCGCCGACAGGGTTTGTGCCAGTTCGTCGATTTCCACCATCTGGCGCGAAGGCCACGGCCAGTGGAGATGCCATTCGGCCAAGGTGAGCGCTCGGCCTCCACTGTCGACGCTCGCGATCGCCAGCCCGCCGCCGTCATGGCATCCCGGCGCCCGCTCCGGCGAAAACGGCAGGTTGGAAAGGATCGCGGTACCGCCGATCATGCCGCGTCCCGGGCAAATCAGCCGATGAGGCCATTCCTGAACCAGCGCGAGGCGGGCGACCCATTGGGGTGATACTTCCGCGAGGAGAAGCACATCGGGGTCCTCCTGCTGGAGCAGCGCCAGTGCGGCATCCCGCTGCGGGTTGTCGAAGCGGAGATTGGCATGCATGATCCGAAGCCCCGGCGTGCCATCGTGCATGGCGCTTGTGCCCATCCATGCCGGGACTGCCGTCGAACCGGCCAGTATGGCCAGCGCCAGCGCCGAGAGTCCTGTTCGCAATTGGCGCAGCAAGACGAGCAGCAGGGCCGCCAGGGCGACGATCAGGCTGAGGTGCGCGCGGAAATGCGCGAAACTGTCGAAGGCAGGGTGAACCGCGCCGAAGAACCCGGCGAGGATCGCGGTTGCGAGCAGGAAGGTGGCGACGGTGACAAGGACGCGCATGCGCCGTGGCTATCGCCGATGTGGGACCGAATTGTGCCCGCGCACCTATTGGAACGCCGTTTCGGAAAAGCTGCGCAGCTTGCGCGAGTGGAGTTTTTCGGGCGCCATCGCCGCCAGTTTCTCCACGGCGCGTATGCCGATGATCAGGTGCTGGGATACCTGGCGCTTGTAGAAATCGGTCGCCATGCCCGGCAGTTTCAGCTCGCCATGCAGCGGCTTGTCGGAGACGCAGAGCAGCGTGCCGTAGGGCACGCGGAACCGGAAGCCGTTGGCCGCGATCGTCGCCGATTCCATATCCAGCGCGATTGCCCGCGATTGCGACAGCCGCCTGACCGGCCCCTTCTGCTCGCGCAGTTCCCAGTTGCGGTTGTCGATGGTGGCAACGGTGCCGGTGCGCATGATGCGCTTCAATTCGTAGCCCGAAAGCCCCGTGGTTTCGGCGACCGCCTCCTGCATGGCGACCTGGACCTCGGCCAGCGCCGGGATCGGCACCCAGATCGGCAGGTCGTCGTCGAGCACATGGTCCTCGCGGACATAGGCGTGCGCCAGCACGTAGTCGCCGAGCGCCTGGGTGTTGCGCAGGCCGGCGCAGTGGCCGAGCATCAGCCACACATGCGGACGCAGCACCGCGATATGGTCGGTGATGGTCTTGGCGTTCGACGGGCCGACGCCGATATTGACCATCGTGATGCCGGCGTGGCCCGGCTTGACCAGATGGTAGGCGGGCATCTGCGGCAGGCGTGCCGGCGCCGTGCCTTCGATCGGCTCCAGTTCGCCGGCGCGCGTGATCACGTTGCCCGGTTCGACAAAGGCGGAATAGCCTTCTCCGCCCTTCGCCATCAGGTTCCGCGCATATTCCACGAATTCGTCGATGTAGAACTGGTAGTTGGTGAACAGGACGAAGTTCTGGAAATGCGTCGGGCTCGTTGCCGTGTAGTGCGACAGGCGGTGCAGCGAATAGTCGATACGAGGTGCCGTGAACGGCGCCAGCGGCAGCGGCTCGCCCGGGTAGGGCTCATAGGTTCCATTGGCGATCCGGTCGTCCAGATGGACAAGATCCGGCACGTCGAACACGTCGCGCAGCGGCCGCGCCAGGCGGTCGGCGGCCGAGCCCTCGACATGCGTTCCTTCCAGGAAGGCGAAATGCAGTGGCATCGGCGTATCGGATTCGCCGACGGTCACCGCGACGCCGTGATTGCGGATGAGCAGGCGGATCTGCTCCGTCAGGTAGCTTTCGAACAGGTCCGGCCGGGTGATCGTGGTGGCATAGCGGCCAGGTGCGGCCACGTGGCCGAACGCCAGGCGCGAATCCACCTCCGCATAGGACGTCGTTTCGATCGACAGTTCCGGGTAGGTGGCACGGTAGCGGCGGCGTCCGTCCTGGCCGCTGACGAAGCGGGCGAAGGCGTCGCGCAGGAAACCGGCGTTGCGGTGATAGAGCGCCTTCAGCGCGGATACGGCGGCTTCGGCGTCGGTGAAATTCTGGCGCGTGACCGGTTCGGGGCGCGCGATGTCGAGGGGTGCGTTGAGTGATTTTTCCATGCAGCCTTATAGCGGCGGATTGCGACGGTTTGGAGTGCCGATTTCGCCGGTCAGCGGCGCGCGCACACCCAGCCGTCTCTCAGCGCGCAGGAGGTCGCCGTATAGCGCTCGACCGAGTTCGCCGGCCGCGCTGTTTCGGCAACCACGACCGCGAAGGCCATTCCGAAGATCGCGACGACCAGAACGACGAGGCTGAAGCGACGGGCGAGGATGATGTCTTGTCCACTCATGGCGCAAATGATGCGCTTGCCGCCCTGAATGGGCACTGAGGCCCGCGTTCAGCCACGGTTCAAATTCCTTAAAGCTTTATTGAAATCGCAGCCTTGGCGCCCGAAGGCTATGTCGCCCTCGCGATCTCGTGTCTTGCGCGCGTTTCCCGCCGTAGTTACCTCGGCGGAAACGAGGGAGTCGCCATGACCGCGCAGACCAAGCCGATCGAACTTTACTACTGGCCGACGCCGAACGGCTGGAAGATTTCCATCATGCTGGAGGAACTCGCCGTTCCCTATGAGGTGAAGTACATCAACATCGGCAAGGGCGAGCAATTCGCGCCGGACTTCCTGAAGATCGCGCCGAACAACCGAATGCCCGCCATCATCGACCCGGAGGGACCGGATGGCGAACCGATCTCCGTGTTCGAGTCTGGCGCCATCCTGCAATATCTCGGCCGCAAGTTCGGTCGCTTCTATCCCTCCGCCGAGCGCGCTCGCGTCGAAGTCGACCAATGGCTCTTCTGGCAGATGGGCGGGCTGGGGCCGATGTGCGGCCAGGCCCATCACTTCCGTCAATATGCGCCGGAAAAAGTTCCCTATGCGATCGATCGCTACACCAACGAGGTCAACCGTCTCTACGGCGTGATGAACAGGCGCCTTGCCGACCGCGAGTACCTTGCCGGCGACTATTCGATTGCCGACATGGCCTGCGTCGGCTGGATCCGGCCGTACAAGAACCAGGGGCAGGACCTCGACGACTTCCCGAATCTGAAGCGCTGGTTCGAGGCGGTCATGGCCAGGCCGGCGGTCGTCCGCGGTTGCGAGGTCGGGCAGGAATACCGGCGCAACCTCGCCGACGACAAGGAAGCGCAGAAGGTGCTGTTCGGTCAGCGGGCGCGCTGAAAGACAAGCCCGGCCGCAAGGCCGGGCTTGTCGTCAATCGATAGTGGCTTAGCGGGCCCAGGTCTCGCTCTTGCAGATCAGGCCGCCAAAGACGCAGCCGCTCATGACCAGCGAATTGCCGTTGAGCGTGGCCTTGCCGTTGTAGGTCTTGTTGGCCGAGATGTCGGTCAGCGTGCCCTTGTACTTGTTGCCGCCGACCGATTTGAAGCTGCCGGCCGACTTGCCCGAGTGCTCGCCGCTGCCGACGGTCACGCAGAACGAGCCGCCGCATGCCTTGATGATTTCGAGCGTCCCGTTGGGGCGTTTCCAGTTGCCCTCGATCGGGTCAGCCAGAGCCGGCGCGGCAAACAGGGTCACGGCAGCCGCGGCCAGAGCGAATTTGCGGATCATGTATGTTCCTCCCAGAGAACCAGAAACCGGCCCAGCGCCGGCGAAGCAGTCCCTTGCGCGAATAACGCTAATCCAGGCTACGAAAAAACGGAAGCGTCACCTTGCGGAAGTGCCGATGGCCCGGATTCATCCGCAATTCTTGCCGGTGTTGCTGTTCTCATGGTGAAGGCATTCTTGCCAAAGCCGTTCCGGCCGTTTTCCGCCGATCGGCGCAAAACCGTGGAATCCCAGTTACTGCCGTGCTTAACGAAATCCGATTTTTACCCTCTGTTTTTGTTTCATTTTCTCCTCGTTAAACGTGCCGCTTAACGCCGGATTCAAGCGCCCGGCCCATGCTCCATCCCAACAGACCGACGCCCGACGGGGACAGAAGGCGGACGGTCACGAAGAGAAGAAAGGACGGGGACAATGGCACGTTTCGAGATGCTGGAAGGCCAGATCGGGTCGATGGGCGGAGCGGCGGAAGCCGACATCATGTTCGAGCTGGGCATGATGTATGCGACCGGGCGCGATTGCGACGTCGACCTGGTGGCCGCGCACAAATGGTTCAACATCGCCGCCATCAAGGGTTCGCATCGCGCTGCCGAGCTGCGCGCCGAACTTGGCCGCAGCATGGAAAAGGCCGATATCGCCCGGGCGCTGCGCGAAGCGCGCCAGTGGATGACGGTGCACTGAAATAGCCGGCGCTCGCCAGGGGCCGTGGGGACTGACGGCGGCGAGTGCTTTCCGACGCGGCAGAGCAAAGAGGCGATCCGCCGCGCACCGGTCGAACCTGAAATTCCGGAGGTGGGGACCTCGGGGGACGGGCTGGGCCGGACTGCAAGCCGCGACCGGGCGCAAGATCCGGCGCGGCTTTTTCCTTTTCAGGCGTCGACCGTTTCCTCGAACCGCACGAGCACGGCACCGTCGACCACCTGACTGCCTTCCGATGCAATCTCGGCAACGATGCCGTCATGCGGTGCCGCGATGGTGTGCTCCATCTTCATCGCTTCCAGCACCAGCAGCGGCTGGCCCTTCCGGACGGCTTCCCCCGCCGCGACACGAACCAATTTCACCAGGCCCGGCATCGGCGCGGTGAGCCGGTTGGCCGAAGCGCCGGCATCTTCGTCGCGCGCGAGCGGGTCGGGCACGGCAAAGGTCAAGGCGTGGCCGCGCGTGAAGACGGCAATGGCGCCAGGGATCGCCGCGGCGCCGCCATCCAGGTCGAGCGTGCGGTCCTCTTCGCCGATTCGAACGCGGGCACGCCCGCCGGTGTCGGGGGCAACTGTTGCCTGAATTGTCGCTTCGCCGCGCTTGAGGCTGACGCGTCGACCGAGCCCGCCGAAATGGCTGTAGCCGGCGAAGGCATCCCACGGGTCGTCGCCATGTGGCGCGTGCAGGCCGGAGGCTGCGAGCGCAGCGCTAGCGATCTGGGCGGCCGTCGGCTCGGGCACCGCGGTCAACGCCTCCTGCTTGCGCGCGATCAGCCCGGTATCGACCTTGCCGGCGGCGAAATCGTCGTTGCGCGAAAGCGCGGCGAGGAACCCGGCATTGACGGTGCAGCCGGCGACCTCGGTCGCCTCGATGGCGTCGGCGAGGCGGCCGAGCGCCGTCGCCCGGTCCGGCCCGTGGGCAACGATCTTGGCGATCATCGGATCGTACCACGGTGTGATCGCATCGCCCTCGCGTACGCCGGTTTCGATGCGCAGCCACGGCGCCGCGGGAAAGGTCAGGTGATGCAGCGTGCCGGTGGCTGGCAGGAAGCCTTTCGCCGCGTCCTCGGCATAGAGGCGGGCCTCGAAGGCGTGCCCCGATAGCCTGATCTGGTCCTGCTGAAGGGGGATCGGCTCGCCCGCCGCAACGCGCAGTTGCCATTCGACCAGGTCGACGCCGGTCACCATCTCGGTCACCGGGTGCTCGACCTGCAGGCGCGTGTTCATCTCCATGAACCAGAAGCCGTCGGGACGCAGTGGGCCTGAGCCGTCGGCGATGAACTCGATGGTGCCCGCACCTTCGTAACCGATGGCCTTCGCCGCCTTGACCGCGGCCGACGTCATCGCCGCGCGCACCTCGTCGGTCATGCCGGGGGCAGGGGCCTCCTCGATCACCTTCTGGTGGCGGCGCTGGGCGGAACAGTCACGCTCGTAGAGATGCACGGCGCTTCCGTGGCTGTCGCCAAAGACTTGCACTTCGATATGGCGCGGCGAAGCGACATATTTCTCGACCAGCACCCGGTCGTCGCCGAAGGCAGCCTTGGCCTCGCGGCGCGCGCCGGCCAACGCCTCGGCGAAATCATCGGGATCGTCGACCCTGCGCATGCCCTTGCCGCCGCCGCCGGCCCGCGCCTTGATCAGCACCGGATAGCCGATCTCGCGCGCCTTGCCGGCGAGCAGCACCAGTTCCTGCGCCTCGCCGTGGTAGCCGGGCACAACCGGCACGCCGGCCTTTTCCATCAGCCGCTTGGCGGCGTCCTTCAGGCCCATGGCGCGGATGGCGGATGCCGGCGGTCCGACCCAGGTCAGTCCCGCCGCGACCACCGCTTCGGCGAAACCCGGGTTTTCCGACAGGAAGCCGTAACCGGGGTGGATGGCGTCGGCTCCGCTCTCCCTGGCGGCGGCGATGATCGGCTCTCCGCGCAGATAGCTTTCGCCAACCGGCGCCGGGCCGATGCGGACGGCGGCATCCGCCATCTCGACATGAAGCGTGCGCGCATCGGCGTCCGAATGGACGGCAACCGTGCGGATGCCCATGCGCCGGGCGGTACGGATGATGCGGCAGGCGATTTCGCCGCGATTGGCGATGAGGAGGGTGCGGATTGTCATGCCCGAAGTGGTAACCCGCCGCGCCGGAACGGGGAAGGGGCCTTGCGGGTCAAGTGGGCGAAAACAGTTTCGGATGGCCGGTGCGGGCCGGGGTTGGCCGCCCCGCACCGGCGCGGTCCCCAAAAAAGAAAAAGGCCGGGAAATCCCGGCCTTTCCTCTGCTGCCTCGACGGCCCCTGCCAGTACATCCGTGGTCAGGGACCGGAGGCGGCGATCCTCAGGCGGCCGTGAGGTTGGCCGCCGCAAACTTGCCCGAGCGGGCGTCGCGAACGGATTCGAACGACACCTTCTGGCCTTCGACGAGCGTGCGTAGGCCCGAGCGCTCCACGGCCGAGATGTGCACGAACACGTCGTTCGAGCCATCTTCTGGCTGGATGAAGCCGAAGCCTTTGGTGGTGTTGAAGAACTTGACGGTTCCGATGGTCATGACGATTTCCTTTCAATCGACACAGGTTTCTGCTGCCGACACTGCGCCGGACAGCACTCGTTTTCGATTTTGAGAAGGAAGTTTGCCGGAAGCGCCAAGGCGCTGACACAACGTTCGTCAGCAAGATCGATGCACATCATCTAGAGGCGCATTGCGTCGATTGCAAGGCACATTGGAAAAAACCGCCGGACCGCCGGGAAAACCTTTCGCGATCCGGCATGTTTTCCTCTGATCTGGCAGCCTCACACGGCGGCGAGGAAGTCAGCCAGCAACCTGTTGAAGGCGTCCGGGTTTTGCAGGAACGGAGCATGCGCCGCGCCGGCCAGGCGAACCGGCTTGCCGCCCCACAGCGCCCGATAGGCCAGGGCGTCGAAATAATCGTGCTTGATGAACGGATCGTCGGCACCGTTGACGATGGCAAGCGGGACATCCGACTGCCCGACGATCTCGATCTCGTTGAGCGGCTGGCCGGTGGCGACCGACTGGAACATCAGCGCCCGCGAGCGGCCGTCCGTGCGCTTGACCATCGCCAGCAGGTGCGGGTCCACCGCGCCGTTCACACCCGAGGTGTGGGTGGCATAGGCCAGCGCATCGTCGTCGCTGAACACCGGCTTGGCGGTCAGGTTCTCCGCGTTGGGGTCGATGTTGAAAGCCTGCATCAGACAGGGCACGTCGGGGCTGACCGGCGGCGAGCCCGCGGTCATCAGCCGGGCGACGGGCAAGCCACGTCCGATCATCTCCATCCCGACATGCCCGCCGAGCGACCAGCCGAAGACCGCCGGCCGGTCAAGGCCGAGGGCAGCGATCACCTGTCCGGCCATGTCGGCATAGCCGCCGAAGGAATAGCTCGCCTGCGGATCGGGGGCATCCTCGGACTCGCCGTGGCCCGGCAGGTCGATGGCGACAAGGCGGTAGCCTGCCAGCAGCGGACTGGAGAATTGTTCGCCGAAAACCTCCTTGCACGACGAATTGCCGTGGATGAACAGCACCGGCACGCCGTCATCCCGCGACTGGGTCCAGGCGATGGTGCCGTGGCTGGTCTTGACCTTGTTCGTGGCGGGCATGCGCGGTCTCCTTCATCAATCGAATGCGGACGGACTATCCCGCGACGCATGAGGTCTGTCCATGACAAGACGGCGGAGACGCGGGAAATTTCTGCGGACAAACTTCATCCCTGCCACGCCCGGTTTCCCGCCTGGCTTTTTGTGCAGTCAGGGAAGACGGGGCCGGGCCAAGCCTTCTCTCCAATGATGACTGTGGCTCGCACCTCATCCCCCTTCGGCATTGCGCCCCGGACCGTCGCCTTCGACGATGTGCCGCGCGCATCTCGGGTCGTCCTGAAGGGCCGGAACCAGGGGTCTCCGACAAGAGGGTCACGCCGCCGCCCGCCAGTTCCGCGCCGTCCTCCCGCCTCGTTCCACCGGCTCATGAAACCGGCTTCCCTGAATGCGGAAGGCGGGCGAGTGTAACCGCGGCGGAAAAGGCGTGGGAAAACGGGTTGTCGTCGCCGGCTCAGATTTCTGCCAGCAGGCGTCGGTAAAGTTTCGCAGTAGGCTCATCGAAGCAGCAGAAGACCACCGTTTCTGGCAGGTCATGCCCGGTCGTCCAGTCGTGGACCGTGGCGACCGCGATTTCTGCAGCCGGCCCTTTCGGAAAACCGTAGGCGCCCGTCGAAATGGCGGGGAAGGCAACCGACCGCAGGCCGTTCGCCTCGGCGACCTCCATGCAGCGGCGATAGCATGAGGCAAGCAGGCCGGCCTCGCCGTGGTTGCCGCCGTACCAGACAGGCCCGACCGTATGGATCACGTTGCGCGCGGGTAAACGATAACCGCCGGTGATCTTCGCGTCGCCGGTGGCGCAGCCATCAAGTCGGCGGCATTCGGCAAGCAATTGCGGTCCGGCCGCCCGATGGATCGCCCCGTCCACGCCGCCGCCGCCGAGCAGCGAATTGCTCGCGGCGTTGACGATAGCGTCCACGTCAAGCGTAGTGATGTCGCCGACGCGAACGGAAAGTTCAGCCACGACTTTCACCGTTCGGCCCGCGGCCGCAAGCGTCTCCCGCCGGCGCTATGGCCCTCAATAGACGAGCACCTGCGTGGCGCCGAGGCACTCCGACACGAAGGTTGCGGCACCCACGATCGAGGCGCCGTCGACGAGTTCGCTCTTGTCGATGGCGCGCGAGCCCGCGCAAGGCCCGCACACATACATGCGTCCGCCGGCTTCCTGGTAGGCGGCGAGCAGGTCCTTCAGCGGCGGGAACCCGGCCGCGACGACATGGTCGGCCATGCCTTTCATGGTCAGGAACGCACCCTTGCCCTGAAAACCCATCAGGACATCGACATCCATCGCGAGCGCCGCATTTGCCATCACGAACGGGATGGTCGACATTTCCTGGTCATCGGGACCGTGGGTCACCATCAAGACGAGTTTTTTGCTGGTTTCGGACATGGCGACCCTCCTGTGTTGGAGCGCTGCTAAATTCCCCGGTTCCCGTAGCTGAAAGTGTCGCGCAACGGTGAAACGGGAGCCATGACCGGGGTCAAGGTGCGTCCGCTGAAATACCGTGTCCCCGGTGGCTCGCGTCTGCCCTCACATCCTGAACACGCCGAATTTCGTCTCCTCGATCGGCGCGTTGAGCGCGGCGGACAGTGATAGCGCCACCACCTCGCGCGTCTTCGCCGGATCGATGATGCCATCGTCCCAGAGGCGGGCCGACGAATAGAGCGGCTGGCCCTCGCGCTCGTATTTTTCCAGGATCGGCGCGCGGAATTCGGCCTCTTCCTCCGCCGACCACGCGCCGCCTTTGCGCTCAATGCCCTCGCGCTTGACCAGCGACAGCACGGTTGCTGCCTGTTCGCCGCCCATCACCGAGATGCGCGCGTTCGGCCACATCCACAAAAAGCGCGGCGAATAGGCTCGCCCGCACATGCCGTAATTGCCGGCGCCGAAAGAGCCGCCGATGATGACGGTTACCTTCGGCACCCGCGCAGTGGCAACCGCGGTGACGAGCTTCGCCCCGTCCTTGGCGATGCCGCCAGCCTCGTATTTGCGGCCGACCATGAAGCCGGTGATATTTTGCAGGAAAAGAAGCGGGATCTTGCGCTGGGCGCACAGCTCGATGAAGTGCGCGCCCTTCAGCGCGCTTTCGGAAAACAGCACGCCATTGTTGGCGAGGATGCCGACCGGGATGCCCTGAACATGCGCGAAGCCGGTGACCAGCGTGGTGCCGTAATTGCGCTTGAACTCGTCGAGCTCGGACCCGTCGACAATGCGGGCAATGACCTCGCGCACGTCATAGGGCGTGCGATGGTCGGCGGGGATGATGCCGTGAATCTCGTCCGGCGCATGAACCGGCGGAATCGGTTTGCGAAGCTCCAGGCCGATGTCCTTCTTCCGATTCAGGTTTCGGACGATGCGGCGCACGATGGCGAGCGCGTGGACGTCGTCCTGGGCGTAGTGGTCGGCCACACCGGATTCGCGCGTATGCACCTCGGCGCCGCCGAGATCCTCGGCCGAAACCTCCTCGCCGGTGGCGGCCTTCACCAGCGGCGGGCCGCCCAGAAAAATGGTGCCCTGGCCTTTGACGATGACGCTCTCGTCGCTCATCGCCGGCACATAGGCGCCGCCGGCGGTGCACGAGCCCATGACGCAGGCGATCTGCGGGATGCCTGCCGCGCTCATGTTCGCCTGGTTGAAAAAGATGCGGCCGACCTGGTCGCGGTCCGGGAACACCTCGTCCTGGTTCGGCAGGTTCGCCCCGCCGGAATCGACGAGGTAGATGCAAGGCAGGCGGTTTTCGAGCGCGATCTCCTGCGCGCGCAGATGCTTCTTTACGGTCAGCGGATAATAGGTGCCGCCCTTCACCGTTGCGTCGTTGACGACGACCATCACCTCGCGGCCCTCGACACGGCCGACGCCGCAGATCATGCCGGCCGACGCGATGTCGCCGGAGTAGAGCCCGAAGGCCGCGAACTGCCCGATCTCAAGGAAAGGCGAGCCCGGATCGAGCAACTGCGCCAAGCGCTCGCGCGGCAACAGCTTGCCTCGGGCGACGTGGCGCTCGCGCGCCTCCGCCGGTCCGCCGAGCGAGACCTGCGCGGCCTTCTCCGCAATGTCCTCCGTTAGCGCCTTCATCCGCGCCGCATTGGCGCGGAAGGCATCGGAGGAGGGAGAGACCGAAGTGGGGAGAGGGGGCATGGCGTTTCCGCGTGTTGTCTGTTGGCGAGACTAAAGCCGCTGGGCGCGAGCGTCACGCCCCCTCCGCCATCATTTCGCGGCCGATCAGCCAGCGGCGTATTTCGCTCGTTCCGGCGCCGATCTCGTAGAGCTTGGCGTCGCGCAGCAGGCGGCCGACCGCATAATCGTTGGTGTAGCCATTGCCGCCGAGCAGCTGGATGGCGTCGAGGGCGACGAGCGTCGCCTTTTCCGCCGCGTAGAGGATGCAGCCGGCCGCGTCCTTGCGCGACGTCCGGCCGAGATCGCAGGCCGACGCGACGGCATAGACATAGGCGCGGCACGCATTGAGCGTCGTGTACATGTCGGCGAGCTTGCCCTGGACGAGCTGGAATTCGCCAATGGCGCGGCCGAATTGCTTGCGCTCGTGCACATAGGGCACAGCGACATCGAGGCAGGCGGCCATGATGCCGAGCGGCCCGCCGGCAAGCACTGTGCGTTCATAGTCGAGCCCGCTCATCAGCACCTCGACACCGCGCCCCTCCTCGCCAAGCACGGCATCGAAGGGCAGTTCGACATTGTCGAACACCAGTTCGCCGGTGTTGGAGCCGCGCATGCCGAGCTTGTCGAGCTTCTGCGCCACGGAGAAGCCGGGCGTCTTCGTTTCCATGACGAAGGCGGTGATGCCGCGCGAGCCGCGCTCCGGATCGGTCTTGGCGTAGACGACGAGCGTGTCGGCGTCCGGTCCGTTGGTGATCCACATCTTGGTGCCGTTCAGCACGTAGCGGTCATTGCGCTTGTCGGCGGTAAGCTTCAGCGACACGACATCGGAGCCGGCGCCGGGCTCGCTCATGGCAAGCGCGCCGACCGCTTCGCCGGAGCAGAGCGCGGGAAGATAGCGTTCCTTCTGTGTTGGCGTACCCCAGCGGCGGATCTGGTTGACGCACAGATTGGAGTGAGCGCCGTAGGACAGGCCGACCGAGGCCGAGGCGCGCGAAATCTCCTCCATGGCGATGACATGGGCGAGATAGCCGAGCCCCGTGCCGCCGAATTCCGGGTCCACCGTCATGCCGAGCAGGCCGAGCGCGCCCATTTCGGCCCACAGATGCGCGGGAAAATCGTTTTCGCGGTCGATCGAAGCGGCGAGCGGCGCGATCCGCTCCTGGGCGAAGCGATGGACGGTTTCCTGGAGGGCGACGACGTCGTCAGGCAGTCCGAAGGACATCGAGTGGCGGTACATGCGTGGTCTCCCGGGCGGTCGGCGCGCCGACGAGGCGCAGCGTCATGGTCACATAGGTTTCGGCGATATCGTCGACGGACAGCCGCTCGTCGGGACGGAACCAGACGATGACACCGGTGATCATCTGGATGATCGCCATCGTGGTCAGCGCCACGTCGTTGATCGAAAGCAGCCTGGCGTCCGCGCCCTCGCGCAGGATGCGACGCAAATCCTTCTCGTAGGTCGAGCGCATCTTCAGGATCGTCGTCAGCCGTTCCGGCGACAGCGCCCTCAGTTCCATGTTGGAGACATGGGTGGAATGGCGGCGCCCGACATGGAAGGCCACGTGATGGCGCACGAAGGCGGAAAGCGCGTCGAGCGCGTCGCCCGAACGCGGCCGTTCCGCCTCCCATGACGCGATGAGGTCGCGCATGTGCTCGTCCATCAGGCTGAAGAGCAGCTCTTCCTTGGTCGGGAAATAGCGGTAGAGCGCAGCTGCCTGCACACCGACGGCGGCGGCCAGTTCGCGCATGGTGACGGCTTCGTAGCCGCGCCGCGCGATCAGGTCGAGCGCGTGCTCGCGAATGGCCGCGAGCGTCCTTTCCCCGTCCGATCCGGCTGTACGCGCCATGAAATCCTCCCACAAATTTAATAAAACAAACGTTCAATTCATTCAAGCAACCAAGATGGTCGGAGTCGCAAGCATAAATTGCATTTCGTCGCGCCCGATGTAGTCTTGCCAATGCAGGGCCAGATGGCGGGGGGCCATATGGGGGAGACCGGAGAAATCGACGAACGTCTACTGGCCGCTACGGTCGCGGCGCCCCGTTCCCTGCCATTGCCGGCGGCTTCCGAGACGCACGGCAACACGATCCTGCCGCGGGCGGAAGGACGAAAGGTTCCGGCTCCTGTCGCATTCCGTGCCGCGCTGGAGAAATGGCAGGAGCGTATCCTGTCCATGGTCGAGACCGAACAGGCGCGCGGCGCGGGCTTTCTGCTGGCTCCCGTCTTTGTCGGAGCCGGTGCGCTGGCCTATCACAGCATCCCGCACGAACCCGACATTCCAGTGGTCGCCGGTCTCGTCGTCCTTTCCCTTGCTCTGGTTTATCTCGCGCGGGGCCGTGCGCTTTTCGGCCCATCGCTGAAGGTCCTCGCTCTGCTGCTGATCGGCCTTGCGGTCGCGGCCTTGGAAACCTGGCGCTTGTCCACGCCCATGCTCGGTAGCGCGGTCACGACGACGGTGACCGGCCGCATTGTCGAAGTCGAGAAGCAGGCAACCGGCCGCATGCGCCTCCTCATCGATGTAGTCCGCACCGCCGGTCCGCATCTCAATTATCCGCCGGAGCGTATCCGGGTCACCGCAAGTACGCTGTTCGACGGCGCCGCGCCGGGAAGGGGCATAGAAGGCAAGGTCCGGCTGATGCCGGTGTCGGGACCGGTCAGGCCCGGCGGATATGATTTCGCGTGGCGTGCCTTCTTCGATGGCTATGGCGCCAGCGGGTTTTTTCTCGGCCGTCCGAAATTGGCGGACCTGCCCGCGCCGAACGTCATGGAGGAACTCGCCGCGTCCCTGGAAGCCCTGCGCCATGGCATGGCCGGCCGCATCCGCGCCCGCATCGGTGGTGCCGAGGGCGAAATCGCCGCCGCGCTGATTGTCGGGACCGCCGCCGGAGTGCCGCGACAGCTTGCCGATGCCATGCGCTTGTCCGGCCTGTTTCACGTTCTGTCGATCTCCGGCCTTCACATGGCACTGGTTGCCGGGCTGTTCCTCGGCGCGCTGCGCTTCGCTTTGGCGTTGATCCCCGGCGTCGCCGAGCGCTGGCCGGTGAAGAAGGTCGCCGCCGCGGCGGCGCTCGCGGGGGCGACCTTCTACCTCTTCCTGTCCGGCGCGGCGGTCGCCACGCAGCGCTCATATTTGATGATCGCCGTGATGCTCGTGGCGGTCATGATCGACCGCGCCGCGCTGACCATGCGAAATCTCGCTATCGCGGCGCTTGCGATCATCATCTGGACCCCGCACGAAGTGGCGGGGCCGAGTTTCCAGTTGTCTTTCGCCGCCACCGCCGCGCTTGTCGCCGGCTGGGCAGCGTTTTCGCGCTGGCGCGCGAAGCAGCCTCGCAGGCGCGTGCAGCGTGGATGGGGCATGACCGTTGTTTTCCGCGTCTTGGCGATCGCCGGCGGCATTGCCGGGACATCGCTGCTGGCGGGCGGCGCGACCACGCTCTTTTCCGCCTGGCATTTCCAGCGCATCGCGCCACTCGGGCTTGTTGCCAATCTCGGGGCGATGCCGGTGGTCTCGCTGGTCATCATGCCATCGGCGACGCTGGCCGCGCTTCTGATGCCCTTCGGGCTGGATGGACCCGGGCTCGATCTGATGGGCTGGGGCATTTCGGTCATGGACGCCGTCGCGGCCTGGACCGCGGCGCACTCTCCCCTCGACGGTGTCGGCCTCGTGCCGGCGGTCGCGGTCATCGCCGGCGCGACAGGTCTGGTGCTCGCGTCGGTCGCAACGACCAGGCTCGCATGGGCGGCAGTACCGCTCTTCGCCGCCGCACTCCTGCTGGCGCCCTCGGCATCATCGCCGAAAATCTGGGTCGCGGAAAACGGGAGCCTGGTCGGCGTCGTTGTCGGCGACCGGTTGTTTGTCGATCGGGCCCGCCCGAATGCATTCACCGTGGAAACCTGGCGGCGCGCAGCGAACGCGGCGCAGGTCGTGAGCCCGGGAAAGGCTGAAGGCGCCTTTGAATGTGGTGCCGATCGATGCCGCTTTCAGGGCGATGACGGTCTCGTCGTCGTCCACGTCAAGGACGCCGCTGCCGCGGCGGCCCATTGCGCCGATGCCACGCTGATAGTCGTCGACGATCCTGCCGCCGCCGATGTCTGCCTCGGTGGCCCGGCCACGGTGATCGGGCGCAGGGCGCTTGCGCGGCAGGGATCGGCCGCGGTGAACGTCGAATATCATGGAGGTCGGCCGAGCGTTTCCGTGGATTACGCGCTGACGGAACCCTTCCGGCCGTGGAATGCGCACCGCGCCTATTCCCGCGAGGCGCGCGGCCTCAGATCGCGGATTGCGATGTCGGCGTCCGGGGCCGCCGAATAGGACTGCTTCTCGCCCTGGGACGCGCCGCCACCCGCGCAGCGATCGCCTGGCCCGGCCAGGCCGTCATGGTGGATGCGCGGGCCGGCGCGCGAAGCAATCGCCAAACAAAAAGGCCGGCGCGGAGCCGGCCAATTTCAGTGCCGATGCATCGGCGACGCGTTCAGTAGCGCCGGATCAGCCCCACCAGCTTGCCCTGCACGCGCACGCGATCCGGCGGCAGGATGCGAGGTTCATAGGCGGGATTGGCCGCTTCCAGCGCAATCGACGCACCACGGCGGCGGAACCGCTTCAGCGTCGCCTCCTGATCGTCGACCAGCGCCACGACGATATCGCCGGGATTGGCGGTATTGGCGTTGCGGATGATGACCGTATCGCCATCGAGGATGCCGGCTTCGATCATCGAATCGCCACGCACCTCCAGCGCGTAGTGTTCGCCGCCGCCGAGCATGTCGGGCGGCACGGCGATCGCATGGGTCTGGTGCTGGATGGCCTCGATCGGTACGCCGGCCGCGATCCGCCCCATGACGGGGATCGAGACGGCCGACGCCTCGTCGTCGTTCGATGCCGCTGGCCGCTTCGGGGCCGCGGCCGCGCCACCCTCAACCACCGTCGGCGTGAATTTGCGCACCTGCGGGCCGGCAAGCGACTCCGGCAACTTGATCACTTCCAGCGCGCGGGCGCGGTTGGGCAGGCGGTGGATGAAGCCGCGCTCTTCCAATGCGGTGATCAGCCGGTGAATTCCCGATTTCGACGCGAGGTCGAGTGCCTCTTTCATTTCGTCGAATGACGGCGGGATGCCCGACTCCTTGAGCCGTTCATGGATGAACAGAAGCAACTCGTGTTGCTTGCGCGTCAGCATGATTATTCCCCTCGTGCATCGGAATTAAACCAAAACGAAACCGGAACAAACACTATCCGTTCCAGTTGTGTTCCGCAACAGCTAAATTTCTGTCGCATATCCGCGTGGCAGCAGCAGCACTTCGCAGGGAACGCCGGCATGGGCGGCCGGGGCGTGCGGGCGGCGGATCAGCAGCGCATCGGCGCCCGCCAGCACCGAAAGGACGGAGGAATCCTGCACGGCGAACGGCGTGGCGACCAGTCCGTCCGGGGTGCGCGTGACGGCCGCGCGCAAATAGTCTTCGCGTTCGTCGTTCGGTCCGAGATCACGGCCAAGGCGGGCGGCACGGGGGCCGGGGCTGTCGGCGAGGCCGGCGAGCCGGCGCACCAGCGGCGCCACGAACAGAATGGTGCAGACGAAGCTCGAGACGGGATTGCCCGGCAACCCGAGAACCCGCATCGCCCCGAGGCGGCCGGTCATCATCGGTTTGCCCGGTCGCATGGCGATCTTCCAGAAGGCGAGGTCCATGCCTTCCGCAACGAGCGCCTTCTGCACGAGATCGTGGTCGCCGACCGATGCCCCGCCGAGCGTGACGAGGATGTCGGCGCCCGCGTCGCGCGCCTTGCCGATCGCCGCGACGATTTCGTCGAGGCGGTCGCGGACGATACCGAGATCGAGCGCCTCCCCGCCATTCGCATTGACCAGCGCCGCGGTGGAGAAGGTATTCGAGGCGATGATGTCGTCTGGCCCCGGTGTCTCGCCCGGCAGGCGCAATTCGTCGCCCGTGGCGAGGATGGCCACCTTCGGCCGACGGACGACGGCGAGCGTCGGGTGGTTCGCGGCCGCAGCCAGAGCCAGCGCCGCAGGATCGAGCAGGCGGCCGCGCTCAAGCACGATTTCGCCGGTAGTGAAATCGATACCCGCCGCGCGGATGTTTTTCCCCAAAGGGAGCCGCGCCGACGCCTCGATCACGCCGCCGTCGAGGCGCCGCGCATCCTCCTGGATGAGGACAGTATCGGCGCCGCGCGGCACCGGTGCGCCGGTGAAGATGCGGACCGCCTCGCCAGCCCCGACCGTTCCCGGGAACGCCCGCCCGGCAGCGGATTCGCCGATGACCGACAGGCGCGCGGGCGGCGTGGCGAGATCGGCGGCGCGCAACGCATAGCCATCCATGGCCGAGGCGGGGAAGGGCGGTTGGGAGCGGCGCGCGGCCACATCCTGCGCCAGTACCCGGCCCGCGCAGGCGGCAAGGGACAACGTCTCGGCGGCAAGGGGACTTGCCCCTTCCAAAACTGTTGCAAGCGCCTCGGCGACCGGTGTCAGGCGCGCCATGTCAGACCTCCGCCCGGAAGTCGCCGGACTTGCCGCCGCTCTTGGCGACCAGACGCACACCGGTGATCGTCATCGCACGGTCGATCGCCTTGGCCATGTCGTAGATGGTGAGGCAGGCGACCGAGGCCGCTGTCAGCGCTTCCATTTCCACACCGGTCTTGCCAGAGACGCGCGTCGTTGCCGTGACCCGCAGGCCCGGCAGCGCATCGTCGAATGCGATGTCGACGACCACCGATGTGAGCGCCAGCGGGTGGCAAAGCGGGATCAGTTCGTGGGTTCGCTTCGCCGCCATGATGCCGGCAATGCGAGCAACGGCAATGACATCGCCCTTTTTCATCGCGCCGGCGCGGATTGCGGCAAGCGTTTCGGCCTGCATGACGACGGCACCTACCGCCGTCGCCTCGCGCTGCGTTTCTGCCTTCGCGCCGACATCGACCATGCGTGCCGCGCCGCCTTCGTCGATATGGGTCAGCTTTGCCGCCATCGAACCTAACCCGCCGTCGCGGTCTCGCCGGCCAGCAGACGGCGCGTGGCCGCAGCCACGTCGGCCTGGCGCATGAGGCTCTCGCCGACCAGGAAGGTCGACACGCCGCTGCGGGCAAGCCGCGTGCAGTCCTCGTGGCTGAAGATGCCGCTCTCGCCGACGAGCAGGCGCCCGGGCGGAACCATCCGCGCCAATCGTTCCGTCGTCGCCAGATCGACCTCGAATGTCCTGAGATTCCGGTTGTTGATGCCGATCATCGGCGAGGCAAGCGCAAGCGCCCGCTCCATCTCCGCTTCGTCGTGAACCTCGACCAGAACGTCCATCCCGAAGGCGAGCGCGGCGTCCTCCAGCCGCCTGCTGTCGTCATCGGACAGCGAAGCCATGATCAGCAGGATGCAATCCGCCCCCCAGGCACGCGCTTCCGCCACCTGGTAGGGTTCGAACATGAAGTCCTTGCGCAGCACCGGCAGCCCACAGGCCGCGCGCGCGGCAACGAGGAAATCGGGCGAGCCCTGGAACGATGGCGTATCGGTCAGCACCGACAGGCAGGCGGCGCCGCCTTCCGCATAGGCGCGCGCAAGCGCCGGCGGATCGAAATCGGCGCGGATCAACCCCTTGGAGGGACTGGCCTTCTTGATCTCCGCGATAAGGCCGAAACGGCCGGCGTCGCGGGTCCGTTCGAGCGCCGCCAGAAACCCTCGCGGCGGAGAGGCATCGCGGGCGCGCGCCTCGACCTCGCGATAGGGCAGACGTGCTTTCGCCGCGGCGATCTCATCGCGCTTGTAGGCTTCGATCCGGGCCAGGATGTCGGCCATCGCTCAGGCTGCGTTCGACACGGCGACCAGCCGGTCAAGCGCGGCGCGCGCCTTTCCGCTGTCGATGGATTGCGCCGCCAGCGCGATGCCGCCGCCGATATCGCTGGCAAGTCCGGCCATTGCCAGGGCCGAGCCGGCGTTGAGCAGGACGATGTCGCGATAGGCGCCGGGCTCGCCGTCGAGCACGAGGCGCAGTGCGGCGGCGTTATGGTCGGCATCGCCGCCCTTGAGCTGGTCCTTGGAAACCCGCGCCAGGCCGAAATCCTCCGGCGTCAGCGTGAACCGGCGAATGGCACCGCCTGCGAGCGCCGCGACGGTGGTTTCGCCTGACGTCGTCATTTCGTCGAGCCCGTCGCCATGGACAATCCACGCGCTTTGCATGCCGAGAGCCTTCAGCACATGCGCCAGCGGCTCAACCCATTCGGGCGAGAACACGCCGATCAGAGCACGGGCTACCCCGGCGGGGTTGGAGAGCGGGCCGAGCAGGTTGAAAATCGTGCGCGTGCCGAGTTCCACGCGGGTCGGTCCGACATGGCGCATGGCGGCGTGATGCGCCGGTGCGAACATGAAGCCGACACCCGCTTCGCGGATGCAGCGCGCGATCTGGTCCGGCGCGAGATCGATCTTGACGCCGAGCGACATCAGCGTGTCGGCGGCCCCGGCGCGCGACGACAGCGCGCGGTTGCCATGCTTGGCGACCGGGATGCCCGCGCCCGCCGCGACGAAGGCAGCGCAGGTGGACACGTTGTAGGATCCGGAAGAGTCGCCGCCCGTGCCGACAATGTCGATCGCCCCGGCGGGCGCCTCGACGGTCACCATCTTCGCCCGCATGGTCGCGACCGCGCCGGTGATCTCGTCGACCGTTTCGCCCCTGACGCGAAGACCAATCAGGAAGCCGCCGATCTGCGACGGCGTGGCCTGTCCCGACATGATGATGTCGAATGACTGGCGCGATTCCTCGGTCGACAGCGCGTTGCCGGCGGCGATCTTGGCGATGAAGGGCTTCAGGTCGTTCATGGGCTGGCTAGAGGGTCTTGGCGGCGTCTATCGCGGTCTGGTTGACGAGCACATCATATTGCCCGCGCAGGCGGCTGACGAGACCATCGAGGAGATCGTCGGAAATCGCCGCCGCGAAACTGTTCTTCGCGTCGTCGGGGACGAGGTCCGGGCCGGCGCCAGCGGGTTCGATGGCTTCGATCACCGAGAACAGGACACGCGAATCCCCGTTCGGACCAGTAACGACTCCGCTCTCACCCGGCTTGATGGCGAAGACGGCCTCGACACCGTCGGCGCCGAAATCGGCATCGTCGGCCTCGCGTTTCAGTCCTCTTTTGGTCTGCTTTTCCAGGCCGAGATCGGTTGCGATGGTATCGAGCGCGGTGCCTTCGGTCAGTCGCTTGCGCGCTTCTTCCGCCTTGGTGGAAAGCAGCCGGTCAGCTTCTTCCTTCTTCCATGCGGCGACCGCCTTGTCATGTGCCTCGTCGAGCGTCCGGTCGCGCGCCGGCGTCACCCCCTTCACTTCATAGAAGACAAAGCCTGAGCTGCCGATGGGAAGCCCCGGGTTTTCGACGTCCGTATCGGTCTCGAAGGCAGCAGCCAGCAGCTTGTCCGATTCCGGGATGTCCTTGATGGTCGAGCCATCGGGCGCCTCGCCGGCGCGGCTGACGGCGTCGATCGTGACGACCTTCAACTTCACCTTCGCCGCGGCTTCTTCGATCGTATCGCCGCCGGCGCGCGAATCCTCGTAGGAATCGTGCACGTCGAGAAGGATCCGCGAAGCCTCCGCCTGCGCCAGGTCGGCCCGGATCGCGTCCTTGACCTCGTCGAGCGATTTGACGGTTTCCGGTTCGATCTTGGTCACCCGCAGGATGACGGGACCGAAGACACCCTGCACGATGGCCGATACCGACCCTTCGGTCAGCGCGAAGGCCGCCTCGGCGACTGCGGGATCGGCGACCTCGGTGCGCGCCAGCGTGCCGAGTGAAACGTCGGTCTCGCTCTTGCCTTCCGCCTTCATGACGTCCTCGAAGGTCGAGCCACCACGGATGGTTTCCTCGGCCTTCTGAGCGGCTGCGTCGTCCTTGAACACGATCTGCTGGATCGTGCGCTTTTCCGGTGTCGTGTAGCGCGCCTTGTTCTTCTCGTAATCCTCGCGCACCTGGTCGTCGGAAACCGCCGCCGGATCGGCGATGTCGGCCGGCTCCAACTTGGCGTAGACGATCTTGCGGTATTCGGGCGCGGCAAAAACCGACTTGTTGCTCTCGAACCAGGCCTTCAGTGCGTCCTCGGCCGGATCGGCAACGGGCTCGACCAGTGAGCGTGGAATCTGGACGTAGTCGACGGTCCGGTCCTCGCCGCGATAGAGCGCGACAGCGGTCAGGAAAGTATCGGGCACCGCGAATCCGTCGGTCGTCGCCTCCACGATCTGTTGGCGGACCGCCACCTGCTCGCGATTGCGCAAATAGTCTTCCGGCCGCATGCCGACCTGCCGCAGCACATAGTCGAACATTTCGCGGTTGTATTTTCCATCCGGCCCGTGGAAGGCCGGGTCTTCCGCGATCAGCGCCGCCAGCCGTTCTGCCGAGACCCCCAGGTGCATCTCGCGCGCCTGCTCGTCGAGAACGGCGCCGGCAACGAGCTGGGCGAGCACCTGCTGGTCGACGCCGAGCGCTTCGGCCTGCTCGCGGGTGATGCGCTGACCAAGGCGCTGCGACAGCACCGAAAGCTGCCGGTCCCAGGCGAGGCGGTAATCCAGCGCCGAAACCTGCGTCTCTCCCGCCGTGATGACGACGTTGGAGGTGAAGCTGCCGAGCATGCGCCCCGAAATGCCCCAGATGGCGAAGCTGAGGACCAGGATCGCCAGAAGCGCCTTGGCGAGCCAGCTGCCGGCAGCGTTTCGGAGTGCTTCGAGCATGAGTGTACCGCGCGTTTTATGATCGGGATGATTTGCCGCTAGGCTCTAACCGCCTTCGCACCGGAAGTCGATTGCTTTGTGGCGGCAAGCTGGTAATCGCCATTGTAGTCCGAAAGACGAGGAGTTTGCGATGACGCCTGGAATTCGCCCGCTCGTGGCGGGAAACTGGAAGATGAACGGCACTTCGGCGAGCCTTGCCGAACTGCGCTCGATTGCCAACGGATTCATGAACGGTCTCGACGCCGAAGCCGATGGCCTCGTTTGCGTCCCCGCGACGCTGATTGCGCGCGCCGCCGAGGTCGCCAAGTCGTCGCCTGTCCGGATCGGCGGCGAGGATTGCCACGAAAAGGAGACCGGCGCCTACACGGGGGACATCTCCGCCGAAATGGTCAAGGACGCCGGCGCGTCGCATGTGATCGTTGGCCATTCCGAACGCCGTCAGTATCACGCCGAGACCGACGCGGCGGTTGCCGCCAAGGCGGCAGCGGCGTGGCGTGCGGGTCTTGTCGCGGTCATCTGCATCGGTGAGACGGCGGACGAACGCAAGGCCGGCGAAACGCTGAAGATATTGTCCCGCCAGGTCGAAGGTTCCGTGCCTTCCTCGGCTACCGCGGCCAATGCCGTCGTCGCCTATGAACCCGTGTGGGCGATCGGTACGGGATTGACCCCGACGGCCCAGGATGTGGCCGATGCCCATGCCCATATCCGCGCCGAGCTCGCCAAGCGGGTTGGCGACGAAGCCGCGAAGATGCGGATTCTGTACGGTGGGTCGGTCAAGCCGTCCAACGCCGTCGAACTTCTCGGCGTCGCCAATGTCGACGGCGCCCTTGTCGGGGGCGCGTCGCTCAAGGCCGTGGATTTCCTGGGCATTGCCGAGGCTTATCGCAGCATGTAACCACACTGGCTGGCCCGCGAACCCGATGGTTTCGCGGGCCTCCACCTTCCGGCGGCGATTGTCGGCCGCCCGTCGCCACCGCCGGTAAAACCGGCCATGCCGAACCCCGGCGACTTACTTCGCCGCGGCTCCGGCCGCCACAACGGCATTGACGACGTCGAAGCCCGACTTCCCGGATGCATCGGCGATGGCGGTGAGCTTGTCGTCGACCGAAGTTACTGCATATCCGGCAGACTTCAACGCCTCGGCGAGGGACTGGTCGACCAGGCCGAACAATGGCGCGACCTGGGCGACGGTCGCGTTGGAGAACGCTTCATACAGCGCCCTTTGCGGCGGTCCGCCCGACTGGGTGCCCATGGACGGGATGGCGAAGGCGAGCGCTCCGACAAGCGACACGCCGAGCGCGAGGGCCATCGGCAACCGTTTGAAGTAGGAAACGAACGGGCGCCAGTTCTTCCAGAGATGCAGGACGAAGGGCGCGATGAGCACGATGCTCAGCCATTCGTGCATTCCATGGAACAGCCCGGACTGGAAATGGAAGAACAGGGCGACGCCGGAAACCAGCGAAACAACAAACAGGCCGGTGGTCAGCGGGGTTGCGTAGTTGGAGAGGAATTTCTGCATCACGGTTCCTTTTCGGATCCCGTTCATGGAATAGGCCAACCGGCACCACGAGGCGACTTAAATCTCTGTAATGTTGTGATATTCGCGAAAAGCGACGAGGGCCATGGGCCTCCGCGGATGGCGAGGCCGGTCCGTTAAAATCCTAACGACCGACGCAACGAAAAACCGAGAATCCTTCCTTATATTAGCGCATGCCAACCAATTCCTGTGGCGGATGAAGCAGGGCAACAAACAGGCTTGGAGCGTGACGTGTCGGTAGTGAAGGGTTTTTTGCGGAACATCCGTGGCAATATGGGGATCACCTTTATTGTCCTCAGTGCGGCAGTGACGGGGGCGGTGGCGTTCGGCATCGAGACCGCCCGCCTGGCTTCCAACAAAACCTTCATGCAGGATTTGAGCGATAGCGCTGCGCTGTATGGCGCGACGCTCGTGACCGATCCCGCGCTGAGCGACGCGGATATCTCCACGAAGGTCAATCAATGGATGGCCGCCCAGCTCAACAGCGATGATCTGACGCTCGATCCGAGCGGAGCGGTCGTCACGGTCGATCGCAACCGCAAGGCCGTGCGCGTGGAAGCGCATGCCGAGCTTGAATTGATGTTGCCGTTCCTGTCGCTCTCGGACCCGATCGCTCTGACGGCGCTGACGGAAGCCGGCGTCTCGGAAAACGATCCCCCGAGCGGGCCCGGATTGTGCGGCCTTGCCCTTGACAGTTCGGCTCACATGGCGATGCGATTCCTGGGTGACGGCACGATCGCCGCAACGGATTGCATCTTCTGGTCGAATTCACAGGACAAGAGCGCGACCCACGGCTTCGGCAGTGGCGAAACCGATGCGTCGAAGGTCTGCTCGGTGGGCAGCTATACGAGCGCCGGCGGCTATACGGTCCTGCCGCCGCCCGAAGATATGTGCGCGCCGCTGAACGATCCCTACGCCGATTGGAAGCATCCCGTCCCGAACTGGAACAATTGCGATTACGGCGACGCGTCCGGCGCATCATTTGATGGCGGTGGCTACGATGTCACGCTGAGCCCGGGCGTCTATTGCGGAGGACTCTCCGTAACCAAGGCGCGCAACGTCATTTTCCGTCCGGGCAAGTATTTCATCGGCGGCAAGACCAGTGTCGTGGCAAGCGGCACGATCTCGGGCAAGGGCGTCTACATGCACTTCCCGGCCAGCGATCTTTCCATCGATTTTGCTGCCGACAAGTTCGAATTGGAGCGCTCGGGTGAGGCTTCGCTTGCGAACGTGCTCATGTATAAGGAGCCGGGCGCCGCCAAGAAGTCGCACATCCTGTTCCAGGCCTATGCCGACTTCCAGGCCAGCGGCGCCTTCTACTTCCCCGCCGACGACCTGGAATTCAGGATTGCCAGCGCCGCCGGTGCGCCGGAATTCGATCTGGCGCTGATCGCCAGTAGCGTGAACCTCAACATTGCGCGCGGCAGCGTGTTCCACCTGTCGCCGCTGGTCCGTATCGTCAACGGTTCGGCAACGCGGGTCGCGACGGCACTGCACCTGCTCAAATAGGATCGTCGCGCCGGCAGCTCAGCTCTCCGGCGCGATCCTGTAGCCGCCCACCTCCATCTGCGCCCTGAACCAGGCGAGCCCCCGGACGAAGGCGTCTCGTTCGCCTGAAATCGCGCGAGCAGGATCAAGCTGGTCACCAACGACGTGCCGGCCGCTGCCGCGAATGACGAAGCAGGGCGTCTCCGGCAGGGCTTCGGGCGCGGTCTTCAGCGGCGCAAGGTACGACCAGACATTCTCGAAGCAGAACCGCCGCAGCCCGTTGGCGTAGAGCCGGTCGGTCAACGCCATGATCGGCAGGTCGCCGTCGCCCATCGCCACCCCCTGCACAACGATGTCGCCGCCTGCCGTTCGCACCATCGCGTGATCCTTGACGTGGCAGCAATGGATGAACGGCGCCATGGCTTCGAACGCGTCGAACGGATCCTCGCCCACCATCTGGCTGTTGCCGTAGTCATAGAGCGCGCGGATGCGCGGATGGTCGACGGCGCCAAGGATTTCCGCGATTTCGGTCCCCTGGAAATCCTCGTGGTTTTCCAGCACGATCGTGACGCGATGGTCGTCCGCCGCCGCGGCGACGGCTTTCAGATCGGCAATCGTGCGCCCGATGAGGTCGCGCTTGGAACCCTTGTAGCGGGTATAGGTGCGCAGCGTGTCGCCGCCACAGGCCGCAGTCACCGCCAGCATGCGCCGCATGTTGGCCGGCGCGGTGTCCGACGTGTCGATCTCCAGCTTCAGACCGAGTTCGCGGCGGCGCTCGTCGACGCGGGCGAAATGATCGTCCGTGGTACCGCCAAGATCACGGAAACCCGGACCGTTGGCCGACACATTCACGCCGGTGAATCCAGCCGCCTTCATGTCCGCCATGTAGCGGAAGACGTCGTAGCCGCCGTCGACGAGGCTCGCGTGGCGGAAATGAAAGCGCAGTGTGAACGAGTGAACGTGAAGGGAGATCGTCTTCATGACGCAAGCGTCCCCAGCAGGGCGATTTCCGCGGCCAGCGCCTCGCGATAGGCCGAAGCCGTTGCCGGGTCGCTCCGTGCCAGCGTCTCGGCCCGGTAGGCGCAGTAGCAGGCGATGCGCCAGTGATAGGCGGCACCGTGCCGGCGATAGCGCTCGACGGCATCGCCGGCCCCGTAGGCCCGAAGGAACCGCTCCCTTCCGGCCGCGTCATGCGGCGGACGCCGGTACAGGCGCATCATCGCCGCGGAAAGGAAGCAGGCGATATCCTCGGCGGCGTCGCCGAGTGCCGGGCATTGCCAGTCGATCAGCTTCGCTCCGTCGGGCGCGACGATGATGTTACCCGGTCCGCAATCGGTATGCAGCAGTACCGATGCCGCCGGCGGCGCACCGGAGGGGTCGGCCGGTCGAAGCCGTTCCAGTGCTTCGTTTCCGCCGGACATGAGCAGCATTCGCGCCCCGTGATCGCAGATCGACGCCGGGCTGTCGGGAACGCGGCGCATTCCTTCCGGCGGCGGAACAGCATGCACAGCAGCGATCAGATGCGCGGCGATGTCTTCGCCGTGGCTCCAGACCTTGCCGTCGACAAAACGATAGACGAGCAACGCCGGCTCCGCGTCCTCGGCCGTCCACGCCACCAGATCGGGTACCAGACCGCTCCCGGCAAGGTGCTGGAGTGCCAGTGCCTCGAGTTCTGGGTGATTGGGATAGTAGGGATTATCGTCGGCCGCCGAGGCCAGATACAGCCCGGCGACAAGGTCGGTCTTCCCGTCGCGTATCCGGAAAACCCGGTTCTTGTAGCCGCCGGCGAACAGCGACGCCGTTGCACCGCTTCCGGTGATGCCCTGCCGGCGCAGCCTTGCGAGAAGTGCGGCGGCGTCGGTCATTTTAAAGGATTCTGACCCTAGCGGCAGTGGGCAAGCGCGGCCGGCAGGGCGGCCTCCAGCAGGTCGATGTCGGCGTCAGGCCCGGCGGTGATGCGGATGCAGCGGTCCAGCCCCGGCGCCATCGGCTTGCGAACGAAAATGTCAACCTCGAGGAGGGTGTCGAGCACGCGCTTGGCAAACGCGCCGTCCCGTCCGCAATCGACCGTGACGAAATTCGTCGCCGAGGGCAGGGGCGTCAGACCATTGGCTCGCGCGATGGCAGCGATGCGATCGCGCGCGGCGGCTACATGCTTCACCACCTTGCCGAGATAGGCCTGGTCGGCAAGTGCAGCCAGCCCGGCCGCCTGCGCCATGCGGGTCATGCCGTAATGGTTGCGCACCTTGTCGAAATCTGCGATCGCCGCCGCCTCGCCGAAGACATAACCGCAACGCAAGCCGGCAAGCCCATAGGCCTTGGAGAAGGTGCGGAAGCGCAGCAGGTTGGGCCGCGAAACATCGATGGCGGGGATTGCCGAAGCAGGCGCCGTCTCGCCATAGGCTTCGTCGAGGAGAACCATCGTCGTTTCCGGCACGGCCGCCACGAAGCGGTCAATTTCCTTGGCGTCCCACCAGCTCCCCATCGGATTGTCGGGGTTGGAAAGGTAGACGAGGTTCGCGTTTTCGCGCCGAACCGCGTCGAGCAGGCCGCCGAGGTCCTCGCGGTCGTCCCGATAGGGCACGGTGACAAGCCGGGCGCCGAAGCCGGCGACATGGAAATTGAACGTCGGATAGGCGCCGAGCGAGGTTACGACGCTGCGCCCTTCGCCCGCATAGAGGCGCACCGACAGGCCGAGCAGGCCGTCAATGCCTTCGCCGACCGAGACATTGCCAAAGCCGATTCCGAGATGGCGTGCGAGCGCGGCTTTCAGTTCGTGGTTTTCCGGGTCGCCATACATCCACATGTCGGGTGCCGCCTCGCGCATGGCCGCGATGACCGACGGTGCTGGTCCGAAGCCGGATTCGTTGGCGCCGATACGGGCGGCGAAGGGGCGGCCGCGCGCCCGTGTCATGGCTTCCGGGCCGACGAAGGGAACGGTCAGCGGCAGCGAGGCGGCGAGTTCGGTGAGGGCAGGGCGGGATCGGTCGGCCATGACAGTGGCATCCTGGGCGCGGGCACCAACTGCGCATCGGGATGCGCAATCCTTGTGGTCAGGAGTGGTAGCGCCTCGCCGCGTGCGGGTAAACGGCGAGCGCGCAAAAAGAAAAGCCCGGCGTCGCCGCCGGGCTTTTCCGTCCCCCGGATTGTATCCGGATCAGAAGTAGCGGGTCACGCGGGCGAAGCCGCCGACGCTGTCGTTGCCGCTGTCGTAGGTGCCTTCGACGCGGAGCTCCAGGTTGGTGACCGGCGTGAAGACCACACCCGCCTCAACCAGGAAGCTGTTGGCAGCCGAAGCGTAGTGGTTGGTGCCGCCGAAATACTGGGCACCGATCGACGCGCCGAGCTTCGGCGTGAACTGGTGGTAGTACGAACCCAGGATCGACCACTGGCTGCCCACCGAGTAGGAGTTGTTGTTGCTGGCGTAGTAGCCGATCAGGCGCAGCGAAGAGCCTTCCATATTCGGAATGTTGAAGTGGGCGCCGACAGAGGCAGCCCAGCCAGCGGCGGACTCATCGTAGGCCACGCGGCCCCAGACGCCGCCCCAGCCCTGGTTCACGCCAACGAGGCCGACCACGTCCGGAACGTAGCCGTTGCCGTTCAGCGCGTCGTCTTCAAGCGAAACCAGGCCGTAGAAGCCGTTGCCGCCGGTGAAGCCGTACTGGATGAAAGCGCGCTGCTGGTAGCCATAGTTCAGGCCGCTCCAGGTGTGCGAACCCCAGGACGAGTTGCCGCCGACCAGTGTGTCGACCCAGGCCGATTCCGAATAACCCATGCGCAGACCGCCGAGCGCGATCCACGCCTGGTCAACCGCAGTGCCGAGATCTTCGCTGGGCGAGTTCGATGCCTGGCTCCAACCGTCGCCCGAGCCTACGAAACGGATATAGGAGCGAAGCGTTCCCAACTCGGTTTCGGTGCGGGCGTCGATATTGAGGCGGGCTTCAATATTCTTGTTCCAGCCGCCCGCATACGCGGTCAGCCAGCCTTCGTACCAGTTGCCGGCCGTGCCGACGCCGACCTGGTACCAGACGTATCCGGAGATCGCCAGGCAGGTCTCGGTGCCGGGGATGTAGAAGAAGCCCGAGCCGTAGGCATCGCACACACGCACATATTCCATCGGCTCCGGCTCGGCGGCGACGACAGCGTCGGCAGCCTGGGCGGCGGTGACCGAGGCGAGCGCCGCGGCCGAAGCGATGAGAAGCGACTTGATGGTCATGTCTTGGTCCCTTTTTATTGCCCGGGCGCCAACCCCAAATCGATCTCACGGCGCACTCGGTTTCGAGATCGGAAAATACCGGCGGCGCTTGGGTCCGCAAGTTGAATTGGCGGCGAATGTGGTTTCGTCGGCTATTCGACGGTGCGGTGTGGCAAAATAGTCACGCGTTTGGGCGGCCAAAAGCTGTTTTATACGCAACTGCATAAACTTACGGCGTTTCGCTGCCGCCTGAGTGGGCAAGTGGCTTCGCCGGCAAAGAAGCCTCGCGTTTCCCGGGCGCGTGATTCGATGAGGCGATGGCGTGGGCGTTTGACCATTGCACCCAGCCTCGCTTTTCTCTATCCAGCCAGCGGCGCGGAGAGGTGGCCGAGTGGTCGAAGGCGCTCCCCTGCTAAGGGAATGCGGGGCCTTTGAAATCAGGCCTTTAGCCTGTCTTTCCCCCGGTCTTCCCCCGATTCCGGCAGGAAGTGCCAACCGGCGGCGCTGGCGATGCGGCCGAGATCCGGAGTCGCCAGCTTGACGTAGCGCTCCCATTCCCCCGATTTCCAACCGCCCTCGATCTTCAAGCGCATCGGGTCGAGCGTGGCGGCGTAAAACCATGTCGCCCAGGTGTGGCGGCAGACATGCGGCGTGACGCGTGCCTGGTCCAGCCCAGCCGATTTGACCGCGGCGGCGAAATGCCAGGCGATCTGGCCGCCGCTCGATCCCGTCTCGCGGAATGGCTGGCCGTCCTCGCGGCGGAACAGAGGCCCTGGCTTGCCGATGGTTTCCAGCGTCGACAGTGCCGCCACGACGCGGGGAATGAGCGTGACGCGGCGCTCCTCACCGTTCTTCGTGTTGCGCAGCAGCGCGAACCGGCCGTCGAGCGAGACGTCGCGGCCGTCGAGCGTGATCGTCTCGCCCATGCGGCAACCTTGGCCGAACAGGAAAGTGACCATCGCGGCGAGGAAGCGCGTGCCGGCCAGCGCCGCGACGATGGCGTTGGCCTCGCCGGGCATCACGAACACGGTGCGGCGATTGCCGCCGGGCGGCGCCTTCAGGCGCGGCGGCGGGCACAGCTCGTCGTCGGCGGCGTGGTTGAGGATGGCCTTGACCGGCGTCCACACCTGGCGGCGCAGCGTGGCGGCGGCGGCGCCTGGATAAAGCCTGTTGGCGGCATGGCGCATCGCCGCCTGGTTGATGGCTGAAACCGGCGTGTCGCCGAAATGGGCGATAAGGGGGGCAAGGAATCGCGCGCGCGGGCGGTGGTCGAGGTAGAGCGCGGCGGCCTGGACGAAGGTCAGTCCCTTGACCGGATCAATCGCACCGGCGGCGAGGCTGGCGATGATGGCCGGGAGGGCGCGTTTCGCATCGCCCTTGTCGCGGCATCGAGTGCTGCGCTCGACGCGCCGACCGTCGATGGTGCCGCGCGCGATCCAGAACGGGCTTCCCCGACGCTTGACGAGCGTGAGCATGTTTCCGGCTCCATCAGTTTATCCAGGTCGGCCGGCGTGAAGAATATCGACCTGCCGATCTGACGATAGCAGCCGAGGCGGCGGGCCTTGGCGCGAATCTCGCGCTCGGAGACCTTCACGCCGGCCATGCACAGCTTTTCCACAAGGCCGGCTGGGGCGATGAGGTCGGTCATGTGTCCTCGCAGACCGGCCTGTTGGCGATTTCGATCAGCACGTCGGCGTGGCAAGGCTCGCCCGCCTCGCACCAGCAGGCGAGGTTCTTGCCGCGCAGGGAGGGGAGACCGGCGAAAAGACCGCCTTCGGACGCCAGCCTGTCGCGCGCTATCTCTGCGTATTCCGGGTTCAATTCAATCAGGATGGCATTGCGTTGCAGACGGTCGGCGGCCAGCGCCGTTGTACCGGCGCCGCCAAACGGGTCCAGCACCGTTCCGCCCGGTCGGCATGACGCGCGGATCATCGGCTCTGCAAGGCGCGCTGGCATGGTGGCGAAATGCGCACCCTTAAACGGCATGGTCGGCACATCAAAGGCGAGAAACCCGCCATCCCCCATGATCGCGCCGTGCGGCGCGGCAAGGCTGTCATAGAACATATCTGAATTGCGGTAGGCGCGTTCGGAGCGCTGCTCGTCCTTGGACATCACGTCCCATCGCTCGTTAAACCCGGCATGGCGGCGTGAATGTCCGCGCTGCTTGTCTGTCCGCTGCCCAACAGCCTTCATCGCGCCATTGGCCTTGGTCCCGCCATTGGCACGACATGAGCCAGTCTGCGCATCGATGTCCTGCGCCAGCCGCCCAATTGACGCATCGGCCATGCGCCGCTTCATGCCATCGTAATCGAACCAGTAGCGCTCCGACTTGGTCATCATGAAAACCGTCTCGCAGGCGACGGTCGGGCGGTCGCGCGTCGACTCTGGCATCGGGTTGCGCTTGACCCAAGGCTGCAATTGCCGCAGCCACCATCCACCCGCCTGAAGTGCGAAGGCGACGCGCCACGGAATGCCGATCAGGTCTTTGGGTTTGAGTCCGTAGTCAGCCGCGCGCTGACCTCTGCCGGACACCGCTTGCGCCGGTCCATGTTTTGCGCCACCCTTCGTTTGTTCGACCTGATAGGTACGATTGGCGGCGTAACTATCTCCCAAATTCAGCCACAGCGTTCCATCGTTTTTCAGCACGCGGCGGACCTCGGCAAATACCGCCACTAGCCGCTCGACATAGGCTTGCGGCGTGTCCTCAAGCCCGATCTGCCCATCGACGCCATAGTCGCGCAGCCCGTAATAGGGCGGCGAAGTCACGCAGCAGTCGACGCTGGCGTCTGGCAAGGTTTTCAGCATGTCGAACGCGTCGCCGACGAGAATTTGCGTGGTCATGTCAGGTCGGTTACCGTGATTTTCCGGCACCGGACAATGGCGGCGCCGACATCGTTCATCCGGCTTTCGCTATCGTCGACGCGGCCGTGTTGGGCGACCGTTTCCAGGACCTGTTGCAACCGCGCGATTTCCCTGCGCAGCGTGTCGTTTTCGGCCCGCTCCTGGCGCAGATCGTGCTCGAACCCGTCTTCGGCATCGGATGCCTCGTCTTCGTAGCAGGTGATCTCGCCGCGAAGCATCGCGACGTCCGCGCGAAGCCTCTCGATCTCGTCGGCGGCCTTCGCCTCGGGGGTTTCCGCGGCTTCCTCGGGCGAATAAGTCAGCATGCGCGACATGCGCCGAAGCTGTTCAGCAATGTCGGTCATCGTCCCGCCTCCCCGTCAAATCCGCATCGGCATGCATACCGCCAGGCGCCGCGGCGCCGACGGGTCGGTGAACAGCACGGGCGTGCCGGCATCGGCCATCGCCATGATGATTTTTTCCCCGCCGAACATCGCCGCGATTTCGGCGGCATAGCGCGGGTTCAGGCCGACCTTGATCCTGTCGCCCGCATAGTCGGCCGTGATCGTGTCCTCGGCTTCGGTGCCGCTGCTGGTGTCGAGCATGGTCAGCGCGCACTCGCCGTCATCGAAGGCAAAGCGCATGCCGCGACCCTTGTCCGATATCGTGGCCGAGACGCGCTCGATCCCGGCGACCAGCGATGCGCGGTCAAAGGTTGCCCGCTTGTCATTCCCCGTCGGGATGACGCGGGCGTAGTCGGGGAACTGGCCGTCGATCAGTTTCGAGACGATGGTCTCGTCGCCGGCCGAGACCATGATGCGCGCCTCTGAGACGGACACCTCCGCCGTGTCGTGACGGGCCAGCATGGCGGCGATCACTTTGGCGGACTTCGTCGGCACGATGATCCCCGGCATCGCCGCGGCGCCATCCGGGCAATCGATATCGATGCGCGCCAATTTGTGGCCATCCGTCGCCACGGCGCGCAGCGCCATGCCGCCATCCGCCGCTGTCGGATGGAAAAAGATGCCGTTGAGATAGTAACGGGTCTCCTCGCTCGAGACGGCGAATCCGACCCCCTTGAGGATTCCGGCGAGTTCGCCGGCATCGACCGTGAATCCGGCATCGAAGCCGCCGGACGTCATTTCGGGGAAATCGCTGGCCGGCAGCGTCGGCGCATGCGCGCGGGCGCGCCCGGACCGCAGTGTCAAGCTCTTGTCGTCGACATCGATGCCGATCTCCACCCCGTCCGGAGATCGCCGCGCGAATTCCGCGACCAGCGACGCGCCGACCGTCGTGCGCCACGGCTTGCCGCCATTGGCCTTCGCCGCGGCGCTGGCGGTGATGTCGAGATCGGTGGCGGTGGCGGTCAGTCTCTGGCCGTCGAAGTCCAGCAGGATATTGGACAGGATGGCAAGGGTGTTGCGGCTTTCGATCGCCACCCTGGCGGCGTCGAGAATGCGGACGAAATCCTTCTTTTCGATCGTTGTCATGGTCATGTAGTGGTCTCTCGCGGTTCAGTGGTGCGGAACAAATGGGCGCCGGCTGCGCGGGCGGCGACGAGGCGACGCTCGGCTTCGGGCGGACGCAGGTCCGGCATGGCCTCGCGCAGGTCGTCCATGGCGCCGGCGACATCGCCCTCGGCAAGCCGTCGATAGGCGCTTTCGACCCATTTGTCGGATTCCGCGGCAAAGCCGAATTCGATTGCCGTCATCTCGTCGCCGTCGACCAGGTCGCACAGGTCGGCGACAGCTTCGACGATGGTGCCGTCCTTGGCGATCGCCCTGGCGGTTTCCTGGGCGTCCAGGCATCCGATCGCGAGGCCGAAGGCGCGCCGGATCGCTGCTCTGGTTGCGGCCGAGTGGTCGAAAGCAGCCCTGGCATCGGCCATGCCGGAATCGGGCGGCGGCAGGTCGGACCATGATATCCCTGTCATCGTCGTCTCCATCAGAACGGGATTTCGTCGTCGAGGTCTGGCTTGCCGGATGCCTCGACCGTGCGCGTCTCGCCATAATCTTCGGCGCTGGAGGCCGGCGATGGCTTGCCGCCGCCTCCGTTCGGCATCAGCACGAGATTGCCGCCCCACTGGCGGATGACGATTTCGGTCGAATAGCGCGCCGTTCCGGACTGATCCTCCCATTTGCGCGTGGCGAGGCCACCCTGGACGAGGACCAGCGCGCCCTTTTTCAGGTACTGCTCGATGACCTTGACCTTGGCCGGGTCGAAGACGACGACGCTGTGCCATTCGGTGCGCTCGCGCTTTTCGCCCGTGTTCTTGTCGCGCCATTGTTCCGACGTGGCGAGGCGGATGGAGGCGACGCTGTCGCCGTTCGGCAGTTGCCGGATTTCAGGGTCGGCGCCGAGGCGACCGAGCAGGATGACCTGGTTAAGCGATGACATGGGCGTCCTTTCCCGCCGCGTCGGCGGCGATCTGTGTGGTGAGGGCATGGATGGCGATGCGGCGGATGGCGCCGCCAAGTTGTCCTCCAACGGCGATTTCCATCGGTGTGGCGCCGGAGCCGACCGTGACGCCGACCGGTTCTCCGGCCTCGAGCCGCGCCAGTGCGCGGCGCATCTGTTCGGTCGCGGCGGTCACGACAGCCACCGCCGTCGCGCGCCCGATGCGAGGACGTTGAGATGTCCCTCGTGGCGCGCCCGGTGCGCCTCGATCGCGTCGGTGAAAAGCCATGCGGTGTTCGTGCCGCCGCCACTGGCGATGATGATTTCCCGCTGCATGTGCGACGGGACAACGCCCGTCTCGGCCCATGCCTCCCTGGCGCCGCCGAAGCCCCAGACGCCGTGGGTCTGGTCGCCGAACAGCGTCAGGCTTTCGGCAATCGCCATGCGGCGATCCATGTCCTTGACCCTTGCCATCGCTTCGTCGTCCGGCTCGAAACCGGCGGCGGCGAAAATGGCGGCGTCAACGCCAGCCTTGGCGCCGGCGATGGCGTCCTCCACAGTCTCGGCGCCGGCGCGGCCATCGCGAGCGGCATGCGCGGCGATCAGGCGTTGCGCCGGCGTGGTGATGTCGCCGAAAAAGGCCTCATGCGCATCGTGAATCAGGAAGCCGAAGGCGGCCTTGCGTTTTCCCGTGGCGAGCAGGATGTCATGACCGATCAGGCTGTGGGCGGCGACCGAGAACATCGGCCCCGCATGGGTCTTGTTCCAGCGCGGGATGGCGGCCAGCGTCTCGGCGATCCACCCGAAATCGATGTCGTCCTGTTTCAGGTCGGTCAGGTCGACGACGCGTCCGCCGGGCATGAAAAACGGGACTCCCATCACTGGCCCCCGAAGGCGAGGCACGCGGCCATGACGCCGGCGACGAAGCAGGAAAGGCCCAGCAGAGCCACGGGCCACGGCGCCACCGTCGCGCGCGCCTCTGGGGCCGGCTTGTTGATGGCGTCGAAACGACCGAGATCGGTGATCATGCGATGGTCCGGAAAGGCGTCCATGTCGGTCCTCATTTCAAGGCGGCCACGATAAGGGCGGCGAGGGCGCCGCTGGCGACAATGGCCCCACCACTGGCAAGCAGCGTCGCCAGCCGTTCGATGTGGCGGGCCATTTCCCGCCCTTTCGGGCAACAAGTGGCAACGGTCCGCGCCTCGTCGATCATCGCGAAGGCCGTGAAGGCGACGACGGTTCCGGCAAGGCCGGCGGCAAGCGAGACGGCCGTCGCGTTCATCGGCTGCCTCCGCCCGGCGGCCTCGCGGCTGCCTCCTTCACCGGCC
>WPCK01056680.1_pt1 | contig 41974 bp, 29 predicted proteins | sample 5399851 | NCBI WGS metagenome assembly WPCK01 (sample SAMN12869471, study PRJNA574797) | sludge metagenome | isolation source: wastewater treatment of pH11 | place: China:Beijing | collected 2019-05-20
CGAATATCGGCGAGCAGGGAGCTTCGCTCTCGGGTGGCCAGCGTCAACGCCTGTCGCTGGCCCGAGCGATCCTTCGCGATGCGCCGGTGCTGGTTCTCGACGAAGCCACAAGCCAGGTGGATCCGGAAAGCGAATTGTTGATTCATCGATCGCTTAAAGAGTTCATTCGCGGTCGCACGACGATCATGGTCACGCACCGGTTGTCGACTCTTGAACTTGCCGACCGGGTTCTCGTGATGCATGACGGGGTCGTCGTCGATTGCGGAACGCATGACGAACTGGTCGTGCGTTGTCCGGCCTACCGCAGATTGAGGGCCACCCAACAAGCGGAAGCCGCCTGAAAGAAAGTTCTCAGCAGGCCGGCCCTATCGTTTTCGCAAGCCGACTTGCGACATAAACACCTCGGCATCGCGATCGACATCCTTTTCACGGTATTCCGAAAAATCCGTGTACAGGAGCATTCGCACGCTGAAGGCAAACAGCCAGATGATGGCAGCGAGAAACAGCAGTTTCTCCAGCAGGGCCGAGGTCAAAGGCAGCTTGTCGTGAAAGTGCATTCCGGCCACGACGGTCTCGGCCGATGTGATGCAATATCCGATGGCCAGCATCGACACCACAACACTGACGAAAGGCATCGCCAGCGAGACAGTTTCCTTGCTCGTCAAAAGCGCCATGGCGTGAATTCCCGTGGCGAAGAACATCAACAGAACCCAGACAAACAGGGCCAGATGATGCTTCGCCGGATAGAGATCCACCGGATTGAGTGCGGCGACAATCAGCCCCAGGACAGAAATCGCACTGAGAATCGACACGGCGATCAGTAATCCCGGCTTGTCCCAGGCCTGCATCGGCACAAATACAAAATGGGGCAACAGGCAAATCGCAAATACAATTGCCGAGAGCTTGAAGACAATCGAGGCGACCGGATTGGGTTTCCCGGAAATGGAGGTGGTTCGGCCGAGATCGCTGACGTAGTTTTTCAGAACGCGAAAGCCGGGTTCCCGCGCGTTGTCGAGATTGCCGCCCGGGTAGATCAACATGGCCAGAATCATGCAGATCACGAACTGGATGGCACCAAAAAAAGAGACGGCAAAACTGGCCCGCCATGCCTTGATCCACGTCTCAACTGACATTTCGCGATGGTCCTTTTTGATCGACTCACAACGCCGGATTTCGCCCGGTAATCACCGGCGCAGGTGGCGATTTCGGCGGGCCATAATGAATCCCGTCCCGAAAACGGCCGCAGGATGTCCGCTTCGCCCTGTCTCTTGTCCATGATAAGCTTGTGGCATCGGCAATCAAGAGACGAGACCCCCCTCCCCTTCCTGGCATGGCGACGACGGAAAAGCCAAAACGGATACTCCCCCCTGTAACTCTTGAGCAGAGCTATGCGCTTGCCCGTGAGCGAGTCCTGGGTTCGGCAGGGGCGTTCAAGTGGGCGGTTTCGAATGTGCCCCGTGAGGAACAGCAATACCTGTTCGCAATCCTCGCGCTTTCGCTCAGGTCGGCAACGATCTGCAACTTGCACATCGGTCGCAAGGCCAGGTTGGAAATGCTGGATGACTTGCGCGAGGACCTGCGAAACAACTTCATGGAAGAAGAGTCCACCGACCAGTTTCCGGCACTCCTCGACACCATGCGGAAACACTCGATACCGCAGCAGTACCTGCATGATATTGTCTCGGCGGCCGACTACTGTTTCCGCCTGGAGCGATTTGAAACATTTGATGACTGGCTGCAGTTCGGCTGCCGAATGGGAGGGGGAACCCTTCTCGCGGCTTCGAGCGTTTTTGGCATTGTTCATCCACACCATGAACAGGCGGCGATCAGTTGCGGCCAGGCGATCTGGCTGACCTGGCTGCTCGATCACGTCGGGCGGGAGATTCAGACACTGGAGTATTACCTTCCCGTGGCTGACCGGAAGGAAGCCGGGATAGAACTCGAGCGGCACAATGCCTTCTCGCCGGGTCCGGAAATGCTGCAATGGGTTCGCACCATGGCGACCCGTATCGATCGGCTTTTTGCCGACGGGATCAGGATCATTGGACATCTGGAACTCGACGGCCAGCGCTCGCTCAAGAGCCTGATCGGGTATTTCTGGAATCGTCTGGATGAGATGAAGTCGAATCCGGGGGAAGTCCTTTCCATACAGAAGTCTCCTTCCGATCATCCCGCGTTTCGCTTCCGTTTCCTGCATATAATGGGACTGGAAGGCCGTTCACCCGCGCTGCGCGGGCGCGACTCCGGCCGGAATGGTCATTGATTCTCGTTCCATGAGATTGGAGAAGCAACAATGAGCTACAAGTTAAAAAACGACAGGCAGCTGAGCGATGCCATCAACCGGATCACGTATGCGGTATTCCTTGTAGTTTTCGTCGTGACCGCTGCCTGGCTGTTGATAGAGAAACTGTTCAGTTAGTTCGATTCGCCCGACAGCACCCGGGGACACAGCACATTGCCGGGGCCATGTCACCGGGTCACTCACTCACCGGGGGACACAGCACACGGGGGACTCCGCAACCATAGGGGTTTCGGTTGGATGCCTGGTCACCGGGTCACCGGGGGACACAGCACACCACCCCTCACCTGGCCTCACCGGCCTCCGGGGGACACAGCACGTTGCGGGTCACCTCACACTGGGTCACGAAAACGCACGAAAACGGGGACACAGCATCTTGCAGCGCGCAGTATCTTGCGGCGAGACTGGGTAATTATGGGTGATCGCGGACTGAGTGCTCATCGATCAAATGAGGCCTTGGCGTGAGGATCAGCGCAGAACAGGTAGCGCAAAGGGACCAAAGCAAGCGTAGAACCGGGGTCGGAAACGGCATTTGCCGTTGCAAGCGCGCAGGATGGTTACGTCTTCTAATGAAAACGGTCTGAAGGTTGATGCCTGGCGCGGCTGCAAGTCCGGTCAGGCGGTCGAGAGAAGCTCGCGCGTCGCGCGGCGGGTCTTGTAGCGATGTCTTTTTCTTTTGCTTCCCTTGCTCCTGCGACGGCTCTGGTGCTCATCGATCCGGTGGGGCTGTCCCGCCACCGCATAGAACAGGTGGCCAAAGTCCTTGACCAGGGCACACCATGTCGGTGCGCTGATCCCCAGTCGCTCGAGTACCGGACGGGCGCTGGCCGGCGTCGAACCATGCTTCCCTCGAACGATCTGACGGGCCGTCCAGTCGAGCAGTTCCAGGTAATCGGCAACCAGCATCGGAAGAAACCCCTTGTCGCTGGCCCGCAGACCCTGCGTATGCGCACAAGGCCCCGTCGGATCCCGACGCTCGTCGATCGACAGCGGTGCAAGATAGCCGTCCGGCGGGTGAGCGGCGGCGGCCTTCGTTCCCCTGGCTGATGACCGGAGTGCCTCGATCCGGTGTTTCACCGAAGTGTACTCGCTTGTCTCGAGAGTCTGGGCCATCGCCGCCCGGATCGGATTCAGATCCACGTACGTTGAACAGGCCAGAAGCGATGTCTCGTCCAGCAAGCGGACCGCACGGTAACGGGCCTGCCAGAATTTTCCGGTTTCCCTGTCGTCCCGGTTGGCTCGCTGGGCGATGTTCTGGCTGAGTAGCCGCATCCACCACGAAATATCGCTCAGTCGGCTGCGGATCTCGGCAAGCCGCTTCGCGTTCCTGCGGATCATGTTCAGTTCCGCTGCGGTCGGCTCCAGGGCATTCCCCAGCGCATCTTTCCGCCGCGGACAGAGCATCATCCACCGCCGGGCCACTTCGCTGTCGTCCCAGGTGGCCACTACGTCCGGCCGGGAGCGGAGGACCAGGTGAAAGTGATTGCTCATCACGGCATGGCAAAGAAGGTCGATCCCGAAAAGCGGCGCCAGCCGGCGGAGCTGGTCTTCCAGCCATTGTTTCCGGTGATCGTAGTTCTTGCCGGTGAGGGGATCGTCCCCCAGCAGATAACACCGGCGGACTGTCCGGTTGAGCACATGGACGATGGCGATTTCGTCGGAAGAAAACACTTCGACGCGGGCGATTCGGGACATGAGCAGTAGCCCTCCGCAACCATAGGGGTTTCGGTTGGATGCCTGGTTGTCCCTCACCAGAAAACGTCAATCTACCGCCTCAACCCCGCCTGTCAATCAAAAAAATGCCCGTGCTGTCACAAATGCTGTGTCCCCAGGTCTTGGTCACGTCAGGGTGGGTTGTCCAGGCCGACCAGTCGCAGAAGTTCGAGAGCATTAGTGGTTGTCGCCACTCCGGGCCTTGCACGATAGTCAAAGGTCATGGTCTTTTTGCCGTCGCGGGATTCGAACGATTCGCGAAAATGTATCGGCTGACATTTTTCATGCAATTCCGGGGCTTCGGCCAGTTCGAGATCGTGTGTCGAGATCGCGCCGATCGCACCGCAGGCAACAAGTTGTTCGGCGACGCGCGTAACCGCGATATGCCTTTCGCGGGAATTGGTCCCCTGAAGGATTTCATCCAGCAAAAACAGGAACCCGAAACCGGCATCGCGAGCACTGGTTCGGGCCGCGTCCACGATCTGTTTCAATCGCAACAACTCGGCCATGAAGAAGGATACGCCGTCGCTGAGCGAATCCTGGATCCGCATGCTGGTTTCGATCCTCATTGGCGAGAGTTCCATCCGCAATGCCGAAACGGGGCAGCCGATATGCGCGAGAACGACATTGGTTCCGATAGCCCTCAAAAGCGTGCTCTTTCCCGACATATTCGAACCAGTGACCAACAAAAGGGTTCCCGGCGGACCCACCAAAACATCATTGCCGACGGCCTTGTCGGGACGAAGGAGCGGGTGGGACAAACTTTCGCATGAAATTCTCAGCTTGCCGTGAATTGCATCATGGATCTCCGGAAACGTCCACGAGTCATGATCGCGGGCGAACTGGCCGAGAGCCGCGAGTACTTCCCAGTTTCCCAGGGCGTCGAGCCATGGGCGAACCTTTTTTCCATGCCGGGCTTTCCATTGCTGCAGCCGGTCCACAACATGAAAATCCCAGAGAAAGAAAAACTGGAGAAACAGCCAGACGATGAACAGGATGCCATGCCTGCGGAGATTCGCGCACCAGGCAATCCTCCGCAGTTCGGCGATCCGCGCCAGAACATCCGAATCCGGTGACGCCAGTACATCATTGAGCCGGGCGAGCATGGGAGACCTTGCCGGGTGGTCGTGCAAGTGCCGAAACGCGGCCTCGTAATGATGGATGTCGTCGTTGCGCAGCGAGACCTGGTTGAACTGCCCGTGGATTCGCACCGAACAGACAACGGTCAAGGCAAAGTTTCCTGCCATCAGCAAAAGAATCGAACTTGCAATGACCGGAAACGTGAACGGGCCGACAAGCAACAACAGGATCAGGACCAGCATGGCCACGCTCATCAGACGGGCCAGCCAGCCGATGGTTCCGCGCGGATCGAAGGCCCTCGGAGCCTCAGCCCATTCAAGGAGTCTTGAGGGGCCTTCGTCGCTCCCTGTCAGGCGATGACAAAGGTACCCGAGGCGCTCGCGAAAATCGTCGTCCTGGCTCAGCTCGCGCACGGCCTGCTGGCGCTCGAGGATCGTCCCGGCAGAAGGAATCTCCACCAGCCAGTGACGGAGCAACCCGGCCCCCATCGGGGTACGAACGCTGCCGAGCAACTGGAAGAGTGAGGACTTGCCGAACAGGTCGAGGTCCCGGCTCAAGGCTTCCTTGCCCGCCGGAGGCTGGACATCGGGAACGGGCAAAACGGGCCAGTCCCTGAGCATCCTCGCTTTCCGCCGACGGTCGAGAACGAGCAGTGTCCGTTCATTTTCCAGTTTGACTTCCATCCCTTCGTGAATGCAGGCGACAACCACAAAAACCGCAAACACAACTCCGGCCGCCGAGAGCAACAGGGTTTGTTGCTGCCAGGCGTCGAGGAGTCCGCTAAAAAACAGGAAAACGGAAAGTATGAACAGCCCGCCACGTACCCAGGCCAGCTTGTGCCACGCCGCGGAGATTCGTCCAATCGATTGTTCATGGGAAGCGATCCGCGATTCATAGGTCTGCAAACGCTCGCGCGAGACGTGCAAACTGCCAGAATCGCGGCCATGCCGTTGGGCGTTGTCAGACATGCAAATCAACCGGTTCCGCTTGCGACCGGGAATAGCGTTCCACGATCGGGGCAATGACGTTCTGGCAGAAGTTGTCGACTTGTTGCGGGGCCCGTCCCACGAATTGTCGGGCATCCACGAGACTGCCGACATTGACGGCAGCAAAATCCGGATCCGCTTTTAGCCTCTCGAGCAAATCGTTCTTTTGGCCGAGTTCCTTGATGGTCCGGCCGGCTTCCATGCTGTGAAGGCGGATTCGTTCATGCAGGTGTTGCCGGTCTCCACCGGCGTTCACCGCGGCCATGAGAATGTTCTCGGTGGCCATGAAAGGGAGTTCTTCAGCGAGATTGCGGGCAATGATTTTTTCGTTCACCACCAGTCCGCTGGAAACGTTGAGCAACAGGATCAGGATGGCATCGGTTGCCAGAAACGACTGCGGCATTACGAGCCGCCGGTTGGCGCTGTCGTCGAGGGTCCGTTCCATCCACTGCGTCGCAAGTGTGTTCGCAGTGCTCGATTGCAGGCTGATGACGAATCGCGCCAGCGCACAAATCCGCTCGCTCCGCATCGGGTTTCGCTTGTAAGGCATCGCCGACGAACCTATCTGCGATTTTTCAAAAGGTTCTTCGATTTCCTTCCGATGCGCGAGAATGCGCAGGTCGGTACCCAGTTTGTGGGCGGACTGGGCGATACCCGACAGCACATCCATGATCTGCGAATCGAACTTTCGCGTGTAGGTTTGACCGGTGACTTCGCACGTCGCTGCAAATCCGGCCTTTTTGGCGACGTTTGCATCCAGCTGTTCGACCCTTTGATGGTCGCCCGCGAACAACTCGAGAAAACTTGCCTGGGTTCCCGTGGTTCCCTTGACGCCTCTCGCCTTCATGCCGGAGATACGGTGCTCAAGCTCCTGCAGATCGAGCACAAGATCGTACGCCCACAGTGCGGCTCGCTTGCCGACGGTAACAGGCTGGGCGGGCTGGAGGTGGGTGAATCCCAGGCAAGGGAGTTCCCGGTACTTTTTGGCAAACTCGCCCAGCCGTCCGATGACGGCAGCCAGCCTCGACGCGAGCAGGTTCATCCCCTCGCGAAACAGGATCAGGTCGGCGTTATCCGTGACAAAGCAGCTGGTTGCGCCCCAATGAATGATCGGGCGAGCATTCGGGCAACGGTCGCCGAAGGCATGTACATGTGCCATCACATCATGCCGCAGCTCTTTTTCATAGCGGGCGGCACTTTCGAAATCGATATCATCGACGGCTTCCTGCATCTCGCGAATCTGTTCCGCCGTGATCGGGAGGCCAAGTTCGCGCTGGGCTTCAGCCAGATAAACCCAGAGTCGCCGCCAGGTGCTGAATTTCCTCTGGTCGCCGAAGAGTTCGGACATCTGGCGGGATGCATACCGCGCAATCAGCGGGTTCTGGTAGTTCTGGTGATCCATGAATTTGTCGATTGTAACGCCTGCTACGCCGGATGAAGCCGATTGCCTGTTTGCCGTGCCGGAAAATGGACGAAGGCGGCTCTGACCTTTGAACATCGCCACCTTCCGGCTGAAAGTTTGCAACAACGACCCGCATCAGGCAAGTTGCGTAGCGAAAAAGACCAGTCAGCCGGGGAAAAAACGTCCAAACGCGCGAAATCCGGCCTGGCGAATGCCGGGGATCAATCCTTTGCGATTCGTTGCGATATCCGATAGAATCCAGGGACCTGGCCCAGATCATTTGTATGAATTCGGATTGAACCAACTGGCAGGAATGCTTCGGGATGGCGTGCCTCGCGTGTCGATGAAACTCGCGAACTGCGTTGGCGACCCGACTGCAGTTGCTTCAGGGAGCGAGCGGGCCGAACCAGGGGAGGATACGGAATTGAAAGTTGTATCGATTGGCCCGATTTGTCCGGCATGGATTGGACGGGCGACGTCCGTAACGCTGTTTGCCCTGTTCGCGGCGGCTCTGCCCGGAAGCGGATTTTTGGTCGCCCAGGATTTTGAAAACAGCGGACAGCTCCTTCCGGCCAACACCCGGGCGTGGTTGTCCGTTCCCGACGCGGAAAAACTCCACGAGGCGATCGGTCGCACACGATTCTCGCAGATGTCGGAAGATCCGGAGTTGAAGCCGTTTATCGAGGACCTTCAGCGACAGGTTCGGAAATTCCTCGATGAGCAGAACGTTCAGTTCGGACTGCGGATGGAAGACCTTGAAGGTCTCAAGTGCGGCGAAATCTGCCTCGCCGGTATCCTGAAAGATCCGGCCGAAGGAGCCAATGAAGTTGCTCCCGAGCATTCAATCGTGCTGTTGGTCGATGTGCTGGGCTCGGAGAAGGAAGCCAGGGAACTTCTCGATCGCGTCGCCGGAGAAATGACAAGCCGGAACGCAACGTCCGAAGACATGACGATTGGCCAGGTGACGGCAACGAAATGGACTTTTCCTGAAGTCGACGGAAAACGCGTCCGCGAACATGCCTTTCACAGTATTGTGGGCCGCTGGATGATCGCTTGCGACCGCGAGTCCACTTTTCGCGACCTGATTGCCCGGTTGGGGGGTGTCGCCGGGAATGACATCACGCACCTCGCGGATAACCCGGTTTTTCAGAAAGTTATCGAGAATTCCGCCATCGGAGAGGAAATCGGACCGGTTCATTTGCAGTGGTTCGTTGAACCGCTTGGGTACATGACGTTGCTGAATGCCATTGGCGATGAACGAATGGGAGCGAGGGCTGCCCGAAACGACCATGTGAATATCCTGAGGGAAGAGGGCTTTTCCGCGATCAAGGGGCTGGGTGGTGTCGCCAGTTTCGGCACTGGCAAACACGAAATCGTTCACCGGACTTTCATTTATGCTCCCCATAGCAGCGAGGAGCCTTTTGTCCGCGGTGCCAAGATCCTCGATTTCACGAACGATACCGGCACGGAACTTGCGCCGCCGGAATGGGTTCCCGATTCAACGGCAAGCATTCTTTCGTTGAGCTGGAACCTGCTGGGCGCTTTGGAGAATATTGGATACCTGGCCGATGCGATCGGCGGCACGGAAGGCTCGTGGGTCCGGGTCCTCGATTCCATTCGCGACGACCCGAACGGCGCAAGGGTTGATTTGCGGAAAGTTGCCTCGATGCTTGAGAACCGCATTACCGCCGTCGGGGTTACCGAATTGCCGATCAATGAAGACAGCGAGCGGCTGGTTTTCGGCGTGAAGATCATCGACCCGAACGATGAAGAATATGTCGCGGAGTCCCTTTACCGTTTCGTCAAGGAAAGTGCACAGGTAATCGAGCACGAAGGGACGCGGATTTTGCTGGTTGACGACACTATGAGCGACGATTCGCAGGGGCTCGAGTTCGATGCCGACGATTTCGGCGACGAATTCGGTGAGGAAGGGGATGAGTCGGACAAGGAGAACCAGGAAGATGAGTTTGTGAAGCCCAAGCCGCTTTTCCTGAAAAAAGCATGGGCGGTCAGGGACGGGTATTTGCTCATGAGCAATAACCCCGACCAGATGAAGTCGATTATCTCAACTCTGGCGAGCAAGCCCGGGGAAAAGCTTGCCGGTGCCGAAGACTATCGACGAGTCAACGATTCGCTGGTCGATCTTTGCGGCGACAAACTTCCGTCGCTGCGGCATTTCGGGCGTATCGACCAGGCCATTCGCACGAATTACGAGATGTTGCGAACCGGCAAGATGGGGCAGGCCCGCACGGTGCTGGCCCAGTTGCTCAACCGGGCTCTGGAGGAGGAAGATGCTCCGCCCGATGCCATTCGTCAACAAAAATTCGACGGATCCAGGTTGCCGGAGGATTTTGAAGGCAAGGTCGCGAAGTATTTTGGTCCGACCGGCATGTTCATGCATGCTTCTGATCTCGGCTGGACAATCACCGGTTGCGTACTGGCAAAGGAAGAATCCACCAGTTCGGAAACCAGCCGGGAACTGGAAGCCGAATCGTCGGCCGGCTCGACGGAAAACGGCAATGACGATGATGATGACGATACTGCGCCGGACGAAGCCAGCGGCAAGGATTCACCGGAAGACGACGGATAACGTTCGCGCTTCAATCCGATGAAATCGCTTCCTGCAACACCTGCTCTTCGACAAATATCGGCAACGGTGGATCGCATGTGACAGCGACGGCAATTGCATCCGATGGCCGGGAGTCCAGTTCGATGATTTCGCCATTGACCCGGATGCGCAAGTCGGCGAAATAAGTGTGGTCCCGAAGTTCCCGAATGACGACGCTGTCCGGCTTGCCGCCAAGTTGTTCGATGGCGTTGACCAGCAAGTCGTGGGTCAGCGGTCGCGGTCGTGGCAATTGCCGCACCCGACGGTCGATACTGGCTGCTTCAAAAAGGCCGATCAGGATTGGAAACTGCCGGTCTCCGTCGATCTCGCGAAGGAACACGACCTGGTTCTCATTGATGTCACTGATAATGATCCTCGTCAGTTTCATTTCGACTGGCATCTCAATCACCTGCTCCGGATACTGCCGGTCCACAAATCGACGAACTTGTCACACTCCCTGATTATACGACAAACGGATTGAGGATGTGCAAGTTTGAATCCCTTCTTGCACGCCTGGCAGCGTCGACCATAATCGCACGAAACCGGGAAAGCGATTCAGAATCATCAGCTCTGACCTGATTTCCGGTTTCAGAGGTACGGGAGAAATCGGGTGCGTGTTGCCATTGCCGGCATCGGCTTCATGGGGTGGATTCACTGGTTGGCCTGGAAATCGGTTCCAGGCGTCCGGATAACGGCGATTTTCAGCCAGGAAGAAGAACGTCGCCGCGGCGACTGGACAGGAATCAAGGGAAACTTTGGTCCCCCTGGCCAACAAGTCGATCTTTCGGGGATTGATGTTCACGACTCGCTGGACTCGTTATGGTGCAACACCAGCATCGACCTGTTCGATATCTGTTTGCCGCCAGGAATTCACTTGCCGGCTGCCGTTGCGGCATTGGAAAGTGGCCGGCATGTGTTCTGCGAAAAGCCCATGGCACTTCGGCTGGCGGATTGCGACAAGATGCTGGCGGCGAGTCAACAAGCCGGAAAAAAACTCCTTGTCGGGCACGTACTGCCGTTTTTCCCCGAGTTCCGTTTCGTTCAGCAGGCGGCCGCCGATGGGCGGTATGGCAAACTTCTCGGCGGCAATTTTCAACGAACGATTTCCGAACCGACATGGATCCCCGGGTTTTTTGATCGCGAAAAGGTGGGTGGCCCCCTGATCGATTTACTGGTCCACGACGCGCATTTTATACGCACTCTGTTCGGGATGCCTCGATCCGTGTTTGCTGCCGGAAGAACGAGGAATGGCCTGGTCGAATACGTTTCGGCAACCTGCATTTTTGGCGATGAACGGCGATTCGCAACTTGCCGGGGAGGCGTGATCGGTCAACAAGGGCGCCCTTTCACTCACGGCTTTGAAGTTCACTTTGAAAAGGCAACGATCCAGTTCGAATTCGCGGCATTTGTTGACCAGGGCGAGAGCATGCCGCTCAAGGTAGTGCTCGACGACGGAACGGTCCTGCGTCCGGACCTGGGCGATGGCGACCCTGTTCGTGCATTCGAGGCGGAAGTGGCCGAAGTGAATCGCGCCGTCTCGACGGATGGCGGCTCGTCGCCGCTCCTCGATGGCCAGTTGGCGCGCGACGCCATCGAGTTCGTTGAGGCGATTGCCGAGTCAGTTCGCACAGGTCAAATGGTCACACTTCGCGCGTGACCGGGAATTCTCCGAACGCCGGCGAGCGAAGTCGCTCACTTGCGGACTGTGCGCGGTTTTCGGATTGCCCGGATACGATCACAAGGTATCCTCGATATGCGGAACTTTTCTGCCGGAACGACCAGGGAACGGCAGCCCGGGCAAGAACAATCTCGATTTACGTACCGCGAAAACAGAGAACATGCAGATACTGAGATCTTTCCAACCCGGCCCGACAATTGTATTTGTCGCCGTCGCAGTAATGCTGGTGACAAGCTCCGTAATGACAAGTGCGGTGTATGGGTGTGCACCGGTTCAGATTGAATTCGATGCCGCGCCCATCCATTATTCATCAGCTCCCGTCAACGATCGCGTCAACTCGCTGAATCAACAGCTGAAGGATGGAGCCCGCACGCTGGATTACGATACGGTTCGGGGTTATTTGCCTGCCGTGCTCAAGGCATTGGGAGTCTCAACTGCCTCGCAAATGCTTGTCTTTTCGAAAACCAGTTTTCAGCTCCGGCGAATTTCTCCGGAAAATCCGCGAGCAATCTATTTCTCCGATGACGTCTATGTGGGTTGGGTTCCAGGCGGTGACGTCATCGAAGTCGCTGCCGTCGATCCGCATCAGGGCGCTGTCTATTACACCTTGTCGCAAGAGAAATCCGCAACGCCGGAATTCCTTCGCGATCAGGGAAATTGTCTGGCTTGCCATGCGTCCTCGCGGACCCTGGGTGTTCCAGGGCATCTGGTCCGCTCTGTCTACCCGGCGCCTGACGGCCAGCCGCATTATGGGGCCGGGACATTTGACACCACCCAGGACAGTCCGTTCGAGGAGCGATGGGGTGGATGGTATGTCACCGGACTTCACGGGAAGTCGCGACATATGGGCAATGTGACGTCGAGTGAAAGGTCGCCACCGTACAAACTCGATGTTGAGGCCGGTGCCAACCGGACGTCGCTCGCCGATCTTGTCGATCTCGATCGCTACTCCACACCACACAGCGATCTGGTTGCTCTGATGGTGCTGGAACACCAGACAGCGATGCACAACTGGATCACCTTCGCAAGTTATGAGTCGCGGCTCGCGCACCATTCAGATAGCGAAATGAACAAGGCACTTGGCAGGCCGGCGGACCACGTGAGCGAATCAACAGAGCGACGAATCAGCTCGGTGACAGAAAAGTTGCTTCGCTATATGCTTTTCGCCGACGAACCGGAACTCAAGGACGCTGTTTCCGGAACATCCGGGTTCGCGGCGACTTTTGCTGAGGCCGGTCCTTTCGACAGGAAAGGTCGCTCGCTGCGTCAACTCGACTTGCAACATCGATTGTTCACGTATCCTTGCAGCTATCTCGTCTATTCCGATGCCTTTCTGGCTTTGCCGCAAGAAGTCAAACAACCGGTCTATCGCCGTTTGTGGGAAGTTCTGACAGCGGCGGATCAGAAGGACGCTTTCAGCCACCTTTCGCCGGAGCAGCGACAGGCCATTCTGGAAATTTTGCTCGACACCCACCCGGACCTTCCGGACTACTGGCGGGCAAGCCACTGAAGGCCCTGAAGGGCGTGCTGTCGCCATCGAGGTGGCAATTACGCGTGGCCTTGTTTCTCGCCTGGCAACGGGCAGCTTATTCGTCGATATCGGTTGTTTCGGCCGTGAGGTTGTGAACGCGCACCGACACCGTTTGGTCGACAGGGACCAGTTCGAGAACCTTGTCGGCGTACTGCTCGAAAAGTCCGATATCGTGGTGGCTGATCATCAGGACCTGAAAGCCAAGTTCTTTCGCCGCCTGGGCAATGATGCGGACCAGTAGGGGGACAAGTTCCGGGCGCAGCCAGCAATCCTGTTCATCGAGCACCAGAAACGGCCGGTGTTCTTCCGGGTCGAGTGTGGCAAGGGCAAACAGGCGCAATCCGGTGCTGAGGACATTTTGAACGGACCCCCCCTGCCCCATCAGGATGCTCTCCGGATTCCCTTCTCGCAAGATGCAAAACTCGACGACGGCAGACCCCCGTTTGAAATCTGCCGCGGCCCGAAACTCGAGTGGCTGTTCCAGCACTTCCTGCAAGGCCACGGTCAACCTCGCTTGCATGGTGCCGAGTACCTGTTCGAAAAGTTGCAATCCGAGCGTTCTGAGCGCGTCGGTAACCGGCTCGGCGAGTTGCAAATAGCGATCGGTTTCGACGATCTGGCTTCGAATCCGCTCGAGCGCGGCCAGGTGCTCTGCCCGTCGTCCGGCCAGTTGTTCGGCTTTGCGCCGCAAGGTTTCCGGCGAACGTAACGGCACTGGCTGTGGTCCGCCCATGTGTTCCACGGGCTTCATGTTCGCGGCCTCTCACTGAATTGCCGGTCGATCTCGGCCAGCTTCAATTCGATTTGTTCAAGGGACTTTTGATAATCGGCGCGTTTACGTTCGTTCTCTTCCTTTCGTTGCTGCAACATTTCCTTCAGTTTCGGCAAGTCGTCGGTACCGAACTGGTCGCGAGCTGTTTTTCGAAGCGTTTCCAGTTGCTCCAGGGCCGTTTTTTGACGGGTCTCCGCCTGGATGCGCAGTTCATTGAGCTGCTCATATCGCTTGCGCAATTCTTCCAGGGTTTGCGGCGAGTTTCGTGAATCGTGTTTAGCCATGATTTGCCCCGGCTCCGGTGAGAAGTGTTGCAAGTCTGCGAATTTCGGCGGCGACGTCGTCGGGAAACTGGTCGAGATTCTGCTCGAGAAACTGGTGAAGTCCGGCGCCACTGTCCGTACGGCGCAGCTGCAACTCCCGCAAGCCTTCGACAAACTGGCTGGTTGTGCTCCCCGATTCTTCGGTAAAGACGGCTTCGTGGAACACGTCGTCTGCCGGTGCGTGTGGGATTTCCACATATTGTGGCACAAAACGGTCAGGCCAGATATCGACTCGCAGCGCAGCGGGTACATGCGTGCGGGCGGCACTGGACCTGCTGCGCCTGCTGATGTTTCCCGGCGTCAACCAAAGAGTTCGACCGCGCACGACCGGCTCCAGGCGGCGATGGATATGGCCGTTGACGACAAGATCGACGGCCGCAATTTCGCGAGATGCGATCCGGCCGGCATCGTAGCCTGGCGTGATCACATCATGATGGGCAAGCCAGACAACAAACGGGTTCTCGCCTTTAGCGCCGGTCGTCAGGACGGAATCGAAACCGCGCGGCACGCGGTTCCGCCACGACGACCCGCCAACAATGACTCGCCGGCCGCGTACAAGCCCCTGCCAGGGGTTATTCTCATCGATCAGGCGTATGGCACCGGACTTCACAAGCAGCGACAGGGAATCATGGTCGTCAAGCGCCGTTCCCGCGCAATCGTGGTTGCCATAAATGGCGATAATCTCCCGGTCCTTCATCAAGGTGATCAAATCCCCCAGCATCCAGACGGGATTGTCACGCGGCTTTTCAAAAAGGTCGCCGAGCAGTGCCGGCAGCAATTGCTCGCGCTCCGCGTAGTCGAGACACCAGCGAAGCTTGTCGAGGATGACGCGCGGGTAGTCGTCCCTGCGAAATCCCGGCTGGCGGCCTTCAAGATGCGGATCGCCGATCAACAGCAGGCCGCAATAGCCGCTGTCCGGAAATACCCGCGAGATATCAACAGGTTCAATCATGGAAATGCTTCGCGATTCCGGCCAGTTCAAGCTCGTTCATGCGAGCACCGCAAGTCGGGCAATGGGGATTGGCCCTGATCCATTCGCGAATTGCGTTGACGACGTCGTCAAGTTCAGTGCCAGCGCTTTGGACGGCTTTCAATTCGTCTTTCACAGCCCGTTCACGGTCAGTGATGCTCCGGATCGACGATTCCAGTTCCGCCGTTTCGATTTCCACGGGCGGGGAGTTCACGGTCCGAAGGATTTCCGCGCAGCCGGATGTCGCGCGGGTCGCCAGATCGGCATTTTCCAGGCCGGTAATTACCAAATGAATCGGCTCAATCAGATCCATGGCGGGTGGTTCCATCAGCATTCCGGCCGCATCGGCGATCGACGTCGACTTGAATATCGCTTCCGCCTGTGTATCAAATGCCGCAATCAATGTTTCGAGAGTAACCGTCTCGGCAGCAGCGGGCAACTCGGGAATATCGGCAAGCAGTTCGAGGCGGCGTTTCCGCGAATCGATCTCTTTCTGGAGCGACTCCCTGCCGGCGATATGTTCCGAGAAACGCGTAATCGACGATGATTCGTCGCAAAGCCTGGTAAAATCGCCCTCGACATTTCCGAGTTGTTCGAGAACCAGATTGAGCGGAGTCAGTCGATCGACCAGATCGCTTCGCTCCCGTTCCTCGTCGCCAAGCCGTTTTCGGTCGCGCGTGCGGTCGAGCACATTTTGCCGGTGAGCATTTTGCATTTCAACCAGGCGGACCGCGTCTGAGGATGAGGCAAAGAAAAACGCCGAGGCCCTCGCGGGGGCGTTCAACAGGAAAATGGGCATTTGTTGTTGCCCGAAATGGACATCAAATTCCTGGTCGTCGCCGTTGGCGGTTACGAGTGGCAATTTCAGGACCTGATGAACGCGTTCCGGCACTCCACCCTTCCCCAGGCGGTCGAAAACCTGGCCGTCGATTTCATATCGCGGGGAGCCATTTCGCTTGCGGCTCCAGCGGACCGTGTGCCCGTCGCCAGTGACGATCTCAACAACGGCTTCCTTCGCTCCATGCCGCACCACATGTGTAGAAGCCTCGTTGTAACAAACGAGCCGCAAAGCGGCGACCACGGCGCTCTTGCCACAATTGTTTGGCCCGCACAGGACGTTCAGGCCTTCCGCCAATTCAAAAACGGAATGGGCGTGCGACATGAAATTGATCAGCTCGATTCGCTTGATCACTGAAAGACCAATGCCCCGGGAATAATGTGGATTCGGGCCGGAGGCATCGCCACCGGCAAATGGCCGCGAAAACTCATTATTCGGAATCGGGTGGCCTGCGGGAATGGCCCTGCCATTTTCCCGCGCGCTGATTTTAGCCGTGTTTGCGGCAAACAACGTAGATTGCCGGGGCAGCAAACCAGCAAATCGAGGGATGGGTGACCAGGGGAACGAGCCGGGACCAGCGATGGGATGAGTATTTGTATTTCAGATACTCATCTGTCAGCCAGCGACGTTCGGCAAAATGTACGGCCAGCATTTGATCCAGTTCGCTTTGGCTAAAACCGGCGTGGGCCCCGAGTTCATTGCGAAATCGTCCCGTCAAACGGTCCCTCCAGTCGCGAACATTGTCTCGCAACTTGTTGCCCCAGGTTGCGTTCCAGGTCGACTGCTCGTGGGCGCCGATGGAACTGGCCAGCCGGTGGCGGTTGGGAGTTCCGACAAAGATCAGACCGCCGGGCCTGAGGACGCGGGCAAGTTCCCCGAGGCTGTCCTGCGGCCGATCGACATGTTCGATGACATGGTGGTAAAAAACTGAATCAAAGTGGTTGTCGGGAAATGGCAGCTCACAGACGCTGGAAAGGGCAAAACGGACCGGCGAGCGTTCACGAAGTTCCCGGGGTATGAAGTCGTCGACATCGACCGCATCGATATCAGCGTTCAGGTTGGCCTGTATCGATGCCGCTTCGTGTCCGGCGCCGCAGCCGGCAACCAGGATTTTCAGGGGCCTGTCGCGGTGCCAGGTCGCGTCAGCGATTTGTTTACAAAAGAAAGCGCATCCGGCGTGGCTGTCGATGGATTCAATTCGGTTCCGGGAACCCGGGTTTTGAATGAATGCCGAAGGGTTGGCGACCATTTTGTTCCTTTCCCTGCTGTCCCGCAGCAGGAGTTCACTTTTGACTCGTTCGTTGAACGGAGACAGGTTTAGCCCGAAGCCGAAGGCGACGGAGGTCATTCTTGGCGCATTCGCTGAAAGGCATTGGGCTTAAGCGGACCGTTATGGAAATGAGTTGCTCGCAGAGGATAATAAGAGGCTTCCCGAAACGTGGAATTCTCAATCAGGCCATTTCGACCCTTGAACCACCGGCGGAAAATGAGCAAGCCTTGTGCCCATCGCCCAACGTTTTCAGGAGAGTCCGGATTTCGGGAGTTTTTGGCGTTTTCCTAAAAATAGCGGGCGGCAAATCAACAACATTTCCATCCGGGCGTTGTTTTCGTGCGTTGCAAAAACGAAACACTTTCCAGAACTTTCTATCGCCGCGACGCGGTTCAGGTGGCCCGCGGTTTATTGGGGCAACGCCTGGTCAGGGTTCTCGACGGGGCCAGGATTTCCGGGATTATCGTGGAAACGGAGGCCTACCTGGGTGTGATCGACAAGGCAGCTCATTCGTTCGGCGGGCGACGAACAAGGCGAACCGAAACGATGTATGCGGATGGGGGCACGGCCTACGTCTATTTCACCTACGGCATGCACTACCTGTTCAATGTCGTGACCGGGAAATGCGATCAGCCCACCGCCGTGCTCGTGCGGGGTTTGCAGCCCGAGGAAGGGCTCGATCGGATGTTTGAACGGAGGAAGGGCGTCAAGGTCGAGTCGGGGCTTTGTTCCGGACCGGCCAGGTTGACGATGGCTCTGGAGATCGGCCGGCCTCATGACGGATTGGATCTGGTGGCTTCCGACGAGTTGTTTATCGAGCGAGCGCGTCGTCGTCCCCTGGCCGATTCAAGGATCACCGTGACTCCCCGCGTCGGTATCGACTACGCAGAAGATTGGGTCTCCGCACCTCTCCGCTTTTTCCTCAGTGGAAATCCGCATGTGAGCAAAGCCAGGTTTCCTTCTTGATAAGGTGGCAATCGGGCCATCCACCGTAGTACGCCGGGGGGAGAGTTTATGCTAGATTGGCGAATCCATTCTGAACGAACTCCCGCTGGAACCCCTGCCCATGTCCAGACTTTTTCGCAAGAAGCCGATTGATCGGATTGAGGCCGACGCCAAAGCCGGAATGATCGAAGTGGAATCTCCGCATGGCTTGCGGCGCAGTCTGGGAGTTGTCGACCTGACCGGGCTGGGAATCGCGGCCATTATCGGCGCGGGGATTTTCTCGATGGTTGGCAACGCCGCCGCGGGGGGCGGTCCTGCCGTGGTGTTCCTGTTCCTTTTTACAGCGGTTGCCTGCGGGCTGACGGCGCTGTGCTATGCGGATTTTGCGTCGCGAATCCCGATTGCAGGGTCCGCCTATACCTATTCCTACGCGAGTTTTGGCGAGCTTTGTGCCTGGATCATCGGTTGGGACTTGTTGGTGGAATCTTCCATCGGCAATATCGCTGTCGCAATCTCATGGAGCGACTACTTCACCGGGCTGGTGTCCGGACTGGGCTGGAAAATCCCGGCGTTTTTTACGACGGACTACCTGAGCGCTTCCCGGGGCTACGAAGCCGCCCACGGGGTTATTGAATCATTGTTGTCCGGCCACACCCTGGCGGAACTCCGCGATATGACTGCCGATCAATTGTCGGCGGTTTCGGCAGATATCAGCCGCGGCGCGCTCGAATCGTTCGAAGCCTGGACAACGGCACCGCAGCTGGGCGACCTGAGAATTATCTGCGACTTGCCGGCGCTGATTATCACGGTGTTGATCACCGCGCTGGTTTACGTGGGCATTCGCGAATCGAAGATGGTTTCCAACCTGATGGTTGCCTTGAAGCTCGGTGTCATCGGTCTGGTGATCGTGGTCGGGGCCTTCTACGTCAATCCGGGCAACTGGAGTCCTTTCGCACCGCACGGATTCGGCGGAGTCATGTCGGGGGTTGCCGCGGTCTTTTTTGCCTACATCGGATTCGACGCACTTTCGACCACGGCGGAGGAATGCAAGAACCCCCGCCATGACTTGCCGCGCGCCATGTTTTATTCCCTGGCCATTTGCACTGTCCTTTACTGTGTCCTGGCGCTGGTCCTGACCGGCATGAAGTCCTCCGACGAGCTGGGTGTCGGGGACCCGCTGGCCTTCGTGTTTGGTCCGCAAGGTGTCAATATTCCGTGGGTATCGGGAATCGTTGCCGTCGGAGCGGTCATTGCCATTGCCACGGTGTTTCTTGTTTTCCAGCTGGGACAACCGCGACTATGGATGGCGATGAGCCGCGACGGGTTGCTGCCGCCGATCTTCGCCAGCATTCATCCGCGGTTTCGCACGCCGTGGTTTTCGACCATTCTGACCGGCCTCCTCGTGGCGATCCCGTCATTGTTCATGAACTTGTCCGAAGTTACGGACCTGACAGTGATTGGGACCTTGTTTGCCTTCACGCTCGTTTGCGGCGGCGTACTGATCAAGGACGCGGAATTCGGGCGGGACCGACGGTTTGCCATTTACATCAACGGCCAGTTCATTGTTCCGATCCTTTATGTGGTGGTTATCGGAGCGCTGCTCATGTACTCCAGGGAGACGATCATTGATTTGTTCAATGCCGTTGATCGCGAGACAGGCGAGAAGGGCTGGAGCGTCTACATGCATCGCGTTCCCTATTTGATTTTCTTCCTGTTCGCGAGCGGCCTTTCGTTATTGACGTTTGTCAAACGGCTTTCATTGATTCCGGTGCTGGGCGTTTTGTGTTGCACTTACCTGATGACCGGTCTGGGAGTGACCAATTGGCTCCGATTCGGGATCTGGCTGGCGATCGGGCTGGTCATCTACTTCGCCTATGGATACCGTCACAGCAAGCTGAACACGTCCGGAACAGCCCCGACCAAAACGGCTTGATCGAATTTCGGGCAAGGGGACGGGAGTTGCGATGGGCAATTCGCATGCCGAGGAGAGTACGGGTCCTCACCATGACACATTTCACAATGTGGCATTGCTTGCCGGCCCGGCGCTGGCGATTGCCTGTTGGTATTTCGCGGGCGGGACCTTAGACAGCGGACCGGACTCAGGGCTTTCGCCCGCCGGCCGGGTTGTGCTGGCGACAACCGTGCTGATGGCTGTCTGGTGGATGACCGAAGCGGTTCATTTGACGATCACGGCATTGCTGCCCCTTTTCTTGTTTCCCTTGTTGGGAGTGGCGCCGGTCCGTGACATAGCGCAGCCCTATGCCGACCCGGTGATCTACCTGTTTTTCGCAAGTTTCATCATTGCGCTTTCCATGCAGCGCTGGGGGCTGGGACTTCGAGCGGCACTCCTGATTCTCAAACGATTTGGCACGGGGAAGCGAAAAGTCGTTGCCGGAGTCATGGCAGTCACGGCGCTGTTCAGCATGTTCGTGTCCAATACGGCCACGGTGGCCATGATGTTGCCGATCGCACTGGGAATTGTCGCGCTCGGAGAGCGAAACTCATCTGGCGGCGAACCAGGTGCCGAATCGATTCGATCGTCGAAGCGATTTGCCACCTGCATTGCGCTTGGAACTGCCTATGCCAGCAGCATCGGTGGCATGGCAACAATTATCGGGACGCCACCTAATGCATTCGTGCGGAGTTTTCTGGCAGGAGATGCCCTTCCTCCCGAGCACCGGCTTGATTTGACGTTTGCCACCTGGATTGTTTGGGGAATTCCGTATGCGGCAGTTTTCCTGTTCGTTACCTGGTGGTTGATGACCCGGTTTCTGTTTTCGATCGGTGACGACGATTTGCAGGGTGGTCAGGAACTGGTCGAAAGCGAACTTCGCCGGTTGGGGAGAATTGATTCCGGAGAATGGTGGACATTGGCGATTTTTTCGATCACGGTAATCCTCTGGTTGATTCGGCCTTTGCTGGCGAATTGGGAAGTCGGTTCAGCGGGAACGTCCTGGAAGCCGCTTGCCGGACTGGACGATGGAGTGGTCGCAATCGGTGCCGCGATTTTGTTGTTCTTGATTCCTTGCAAGGGGCCCTCGGGCAACCGGACCCGGGTTATGGATTGGGAGCATGCGAGAAAACTCCCATGGGAAGTGTTGTTGCTGTTTGGTGGCGGCCTTTCACTGGCGGCATCGATTCAAAAAACGGGTGTCGCGGAGTGGGTCGGGCAAAAACTTGTCTTTCTCAGCGGTTTTCCCGAATGGTTGATTGTCCTTATGATTGTGACCCTGGTGGTTTTTCTGACGGAGTTGACCAGCAACCTGGCGACGACAGCATCGTTGCTCCCGGTATTGGCTGGAATAGCCTTGCAGCTTGGTATGTCCCCGTGGATGTTGGCGATACCGGCGACTCTCGCGGCAAATTGTGCGTTCATGCTTCCGGTTGCCACACCACCCAATGCGCTTGTGTTTGGAACTGGCCGCATAAGACTTGGTGAAATGATGACAACAGGGGTCTGGCTGAATCTGTTTGCGATTATCTGGACCACGCTGATCAGCTGCACTCTTGTGAAGTGGTGGCTGGATGTTTGATCCCGATGGGTCGGGTTACAATCGAGCGGGAACGGGACGAAATTTCGTGGCACGGATATGCCCCGGGACCGCAATGTCCGAGCGGGGAAAAAGGGGAGAAAATGGTTTGTCGGGGCTATCTGGGAATCGACCTGGGAACACAGGGACTGACAGTCGTCTTCACCGACGAAGACATGAATATCATCGCCAGCGGTGATGGACATTACGAAATGGTCGGTGGTCTCGACCCTGGCTGCTACGAACAACTGCCCGCTGACTGGGAAAAATCCCTTCGCGAAGGCATGGCCAATCTGCGAAGCAACCTTGCCCGCCAAGGGACAGAAATGGACGTTCTGGCGATTGGTATTTCCGGCCAGATGCACGGCGAAGTCATCATTCAGGACGATCAGGGGACTGCCGGCCCTGCCCGTCTGTGGTGCGACAGCCGGAATGAAGACGAGGAACGGGAATTGACCTCGTTGCTGGGCGTCAAGATGCCCAAGCGGATGACGTCGGTGCGATGGCTATGGACGAACCGAAACCGGGCTGCCGTGGCAGCGAACGCAACAGGTTTGCTGACTCCCGGGGGATGGTTGGCCCATCGGCTGACCGGAAAACGAATCCTGGGAATCGGGGATGCTTCGGGCATGTTTCCCGCGAGCCGGGCGGATGGTGATTATGATGCACGTCTGTTGGGGCTCTATGACCGGCATACCGCAGCGGCTGCAAACGTCCGTAAGAACTTGAAGACTCTTTTGCCACAGGTCCGTCGGGCTGGCGAGGATGGCGGCGAGCTTGATTTACATGGCGCCGGGCTGACCGGACTGAGGACGGGGATTCCCGTCGCTCCTGCGGAGGGAGATCAACCGGCGGCGCTTGCCGGGTCGCTGATCGGCCGCTCGGGGACGGTATCCATGAGTTTTGGTACGTCCGTCTGCGCCAACCTTGTCGGCGACCGCGACTTCCAGGGTGTTTCAAGAGCCATAGACCACTTTTGCGCGGCGGATGGCAAGCCGATCAACATGGTCTGGTTGCGAAATGGAACGACGTTCATGAACACGGTGGTGGGGCTCGTCGGCGGGCAGGTTGAGGCCAGCAAGGCGTTCGCGGTTGTCATTCCGGAAATGCTGAAGGCGCCGGCAGATTGCCAGGGAATCATGGCCCTTCCCTTTATGGATGACGAGCCGGGAATTGGCGTCTCACGTGGCGGCACGGCAACCCTGATTGGCCTTGACGGTTCCAATGCGAAAGCGGGGAATGTGGCGAGAGCCGCATTGATGGCAACGACGTTCAACCTGCGAATGGGTTGCGAAATCCTGACCGGACAGGGGTTTCCGCTGCGCGAGATCGTTTTGACCGGCGGGCTCGCTCGCACTCCGGCGCTGGGCCAGATCATAGCCGACATTTTCCGCTTGCCGGTAATCGTGCCGGAGGGGGGGAACGAGGGTTCTGCCTGGGGGGCAGCTCTACTGGCAAAATTTCATGCCGAACGCTTGGGCGGGGGAAAACGGAGCTGGGAGGATTTTCTTGACGCTCACAACACCGGGAAGGGCGCCCGATTTTCGCCGGATGCATCCTCATCGGCGGTATGCCAGGCGGTGTTTAACCGTTACAAGAGGCTGCTGGAGTTGCAGCCGGCACTTGATGTTGTGATGCACAGCCAGAGGGATGCTGCCCGGTAGCAGGCACATGCGATGTGCTTGTTACACTTTTGGCGCGGCGTTGAGGATTTCTGCGCTGGCCATATCGGCGTATTTTTCGAAGTTCTGCCGGAACTTCAAAACGAGTTCGCTGGCGGCCTTGTCGAATGCCGCCGGATCTTGCCACGTGGCGCGCGGATTGAGTATTTCCGAAGGAACGCCCTTGCAAGTCTTCGGCACGGCGACGCCGAATACCGGATCGGCTTCGAAATGCGACTGGCTCAGGCTGCCGTCGTGAATCGCATTGATAATCGCCCGAGTGTGTCTGAGGGAGATCCGCGATCCGGTTCCATAACCTCCACCGCTCCATCCCGTGTTGACAAGCCAGACATTTGAGCCGTGACGGTTCATTTTTTCGGCGAGTTGTTCGGCGTAGCGGGTTGGATGCCAGACGAGGAACGCCGCGCCAAAGCAGGCAGAGAAAGTCGCTTCCGGTTCTGTAACACCCATTTCGGTACCGGCGACCTTGGCGGTGTAGCCGCTAATGAAATGATACATTGCCTGTGCTGGAGAAAGGCGACTGACGGGCGGGAGCACGCCAAACGCATCGCAGGTCAGAAAAACAATATTCCTTGGGTGCCCGCCGACGCAGGGGATTTTCGCGTTGCTGATGAATTCGATCGGATAGGAGCAGCGGGTGTTCTCCGTCAATGACCCGTCGTTGTAGTCGACTTCGTGGGATTCAGGATCGACAACGGTGTTTTCCAGGAGGGAACCGAAACGGATCGCGTCAAAAATCTGCGGCTCCTTTTCACGAGTCAGGCCAATGCACTTTGCGTAGCAGCCACCTTCGATGTTGAAAACACCGCTATCGGTCCAGCAGTGCTCGTCGTCGCCGATCAGGGCGCGATGCGGGTCGGCGGAAAGCGTCGTCTTGCCGGTGCCGGAAAGTCCGAAGAAAAGGCTCACGTCCTGCCCGGGGCCTTCGTTTGCCGAACAATGCATCGAAAAAATCCCGTTTTTCGGCATCAGGTAGTTCATGATTGTGAACACACCTTTTTTCATCTCGCCGGCGTACTCCGTTCCGAGAATGACCATCTCACCCGACTCAAAATTCAGCGAAATCGAGGTCGGGCTGTCGACGCCCTCGATGGATGCGTCGGCAACTCGCTGACCCGCGTTGTAGATCACATAATCAGGCTTTCCAAACTGGGCCAGCTCATCGGCAGAGGGTCGAATAAGCATGTTGTGCATGAACAGTGCATGGTAGGGCCTCGAACAAATGATCCGGATCTTGAGCCGGTGATCCGGGTCCCACCCCGCGAAGCCGTCGACGACATACAGTCGGGGAACATTGTCGAGAAAGTCGATGGCGAGGTCGCGGAGTTTGCCGAATGAATCTTCGGAAACAGGCATATTGACCTTTCCCCACCAGATGTGGTCGTGCACCGAACGCTGGTCGACAATGCGTTTGTCTTTCGGGCTGCGTCCGGTTTTCTTGCCCGACAAGGTTGCCATTGCTCCCGCAGACGAGATCATCCCTTTATCATGCAGGATGCACTCATGATAGAGACGGGCAGGAGCCGCGTTTCGAAGGACAGCGCCGTTGAAGTGACCTTGAGCGATCGATTCGATTCGGGAGTTTGTGGCAGTTGGCATCGAGTTGCACCAAAGGTAATATGTTCGGGAACGGCGTTGGCCACCTCGCCAAACCAGGCGTTCTGGCGTATTGGGGAGATTAGCGTAAAGCCGGAGAAAATGTAAGGGAAATGTATCGCAAAACGAGGCAGATTTTCCTGCCAAACATGGGAGAGACCTGCGGCCGGCCGACCAGCGGTTCGAAGCCCGCAATCGCCCGATGCGCTTTCAACAACGGGATTTTTTGCCTGTCAGGAAGGGGATAATTTGAACAGATCAGCGGGACTTTTGCTGCGCGAGGCAATCCGGCGGGAACGTCCGTTGCAGATCGTCGGTGCGATCAACGCGTATTGTGCCCTGATGGCCGAGAAAGCCGGCTTTCAGGCGTTGTATCTTTCCGGGGCCGGCGTGGCGAATGCGTCGTTTGGTGTTCCCGACCTCGGGATTACCACGATGAATGATGTCATCGGCGATATCGAACGAATCACTGGCCGCTGCTCCCTGCCGCTCCTTGTCGATGCCGATACCGGTTGGGGGCATGCCCTCAATATCGCGCGGACGGTCAGGCGGTTTATCTCGGCCGGGGCGGCGGGGCTGCATCTTGAGGACCAGCAGTCGGCCAAACGTTGTGGTCACCGGCCGGGCAAGGCTCTTGTCGAAACCGGCGAAATGGTCGACCGGATACACGCGGCCGTCGATGCCCGGACGGATGAGAACTTCATGATCATGGCGCGAACCGATGCCCTCGCAGGCGAAGGACTGGAATCGGCCATTGAGCGAAGTCTCCGCTATGCCAGGGCCGGCGCCGATGCGATTTTTGCGGAGGCGGTCACCCAACCCGGGCAGTACCGGGCTTTCACGCAGGCCCTCGATGTCCCGGTCCTCGCCAATATGACGGAATTCGGGCAAAGTCCCCTGCTGTCGGCAAGCGAACTGGCGGACCTGGGAGTAGCGATGGTCCTCTATCCCCTTTCCGCTTTCCGCGCGATGAATGCCGCAGCCGAGCGTGTGTATGATACAATTCGTGGCAAAGGTACCCAGCGAGATTGCCTGGACTCCATGCAGACTCGCGACCGGCTCTATGAAGTGCTCGATTACCATTCATTTGAAAAGAAAATTGACGAACTGATCAGGAAGTCTGAAAACACATGAGCGTTACAGATACCTCGAATCCAAAGAAAAAGACGGGCGGACTGGCCGGAGTTGTCGCCGGCAAGACGGCCATTTGTACTGTGGGACATGCCGGCGCCGGTCTGGAATACCGCGGGTATTCGATCTTCGATCTGGCGGAAAAAGGGAGTTTTGAGGAAGTTGCCTTTTTGTTGCTCCATGGGCATTTGCCGACGAGGCGGGAGCTCGACAGGTTTATTGAGCGGATTAACTCGCAGCGGGAACTGCCGGAAGCGCTGATTCGCACGTTGCAATTGATTCCCGCCGATGCGCATCCGATGGATGTCCTGCGAACAGGAACTTCGATGCTCGGCTGCCTCGAACCCGAGGGTGGGGTTGAACGGCAGATGGAAGTGGCTGAAAGGCTGTTGGCCTGCCTCCCGTCGATACTGGCCTGCTGGTATCGGTACGGCGTCGATGGAACGACGATTGATTTTCGGTCGAGCGAACGTACCCTGGCAGGCTATTTCCTGGAGAAACTCCTCGGACGGCCGGTCGATCCCCTCCACCGTCGGGCGATGGATGTTTCGCTGATCTTGTATGCCGAGCACGAGTTCAATGCATCGACGTTTGCGGCGCGGGTTTGCACCGCGACGCTTTCCGATATGTATTCGGCCGTCACAGCGGCGATTGGCACATTGCGCGGACCCTTGCACGGCGGGGCCAATGAAGCGGCAATGGAACTGATCGAGAGATTCCGGACGCCTGAGGACGCGGAAAAAGGTGTGTTGGAAATGCTGGCTGCCAAAACCCTGATCATGGGATTTGGTCATCGCGTCTATACAACATCGGATCCGCGAAACGAAATCATCCGCCGGTACGCGGAAAAGCTGGCAAATTCAGTTGGCGACAAGGTCCTGTACCCTGTTTCTGCCCGGATTGCCGATGTGATGTGGCGGGAGAAGAAGCTGTTCCCCAATCTCGATTTTTTCAGCGCATCGGCCTACCATTTCATGGGAATTCCGACTCCCGTGTTCACGCCGATTTTTGTGCTGTCGCGAATTACCGGCTGGTGCGCCCATATTCTGGAGCAACGGTCGGACAACAAGCTCATCCGGCCGGGTGCCGAGTACATCGGACCGGAGCCTCGCGACTACGTGCCGATTTCCGAAAGGGGTTAGCGGGACATCAGGCCGCCATTGTTGCCGGTTTCGCAGGAATTCAGATCATGACGGCTGAATTCTTGCGAATCCAGCTACCAAGCGAACAATCGCTAGGGTCTTGGGCGTTTCCCGGGGACCGGTTCCTGTTTCGGCAAGCGTTCCAGTTCGTCCATTAAATGCCGAATGTCTGGCAGGTCGTAGGGAATCATTCCCTTGTCTTCAAGTTCGGTTGTTCCCGCTGCGATAACAAGCTCGACTTCATTCTCAAGTGCGGAAAGCCAGACCGGCGGATCAAATCCCGCGCCCGGCGGCAATTTCATCAGGGCATCCGAGTAATTGTCGATCAGCATGAACGCACGTTTCGACTCGCGAACCTGGGGGTCGCGGACTGCCGGCCGGACGAGTGAGAGCAGGCGATCAACCTGCATGGGGTGAACGAATTTCTCATTCAGTCTTTGCGTCACCGTCGCCATCTGAATGGAATAACGTTTCTGCAGCGCGCGCAATTCTGCCTGGAGCCGCTCCGATTCCGCTTCGACTTTCTCTGAAAGGATTCTCCGCCATTGGCGGGCTATCTTGCGGAACCCGCCGCGGACGAGTGTCTCATGAGCCCACATCACCGGTTTCAGGTTCCAGGCAAGCTGATCGTATTTGCAGCGAAGGCGGAGGAAGTCGAGGAGGAGGTGCAGCAGGCGCCCGTCATCCGATTGCGTGGTTGTCGAATTGTAATCGCGATACTCGTTGAAGTTCTCGATGATGGCCTCAAGAATCAATGTCAGGTGAACGATGATATCCTCTCGCGAATGACCGCCGCGGATGGCCGAAAGGAGCTTCCGGCCATTCTCCTCACTCTCATCGGCGATCGCCTGATCCTCGCCGAGATTGTCGAGCCATCGATCGACCCCCTGATGAAGAATGGCGCGAATATTCGCAAGGTTCAGGAAATTCTGGGTCAACAACCCTTCGCCAAACTGGTTGATGAACCGAACAAGCGCATTCCATGACGCGTCGTCGCGGACCTTTTCCAGCACGCTTAGACGCAAGGTGGCACTGTGACTGAGCCATAGCGCCAGCATGGATTCGGCAAGTGTTTCCAGCGACTCGAAGAAGTCGGCTTCATGAGGCGTGTTTTCCGTGTCAACGCGGCTGCTCAGGCTGTCATCATCTGCCTGCGGGCTGCAGAGACCGGTCTTTTTAGCCGCCGCGACCAGTGCTTCGACCATTGAGGTAAATGCAATCTGGAACAGTTCGTCAAACTGGGTCACCGCACCTTGCCGAATCGACTGGTTACGCTCCATGGACAGGGCTGTTTGCAGGAGAACCCGGGTCTCGGCAAACAGGCCAAGCCGCGGAAGATTTTCCAGCAACTGGCCGAGCAGTGCCTGTCGCACACGGATCGAGGCAATCTTCCGCGCCATACCACCGCGGGCCAGCGGCACATACAACAAGGGTTTCTTGACAAGAAAACGGCAGAACTCCGGCAGACTTGCGATCAGCTTCCGGCGGTCGCCGGCCAGGACTGCGGCCGTTGTATCCGTCCAGTATTTTCGTTCCTCGTCGTCGCCGTCTTCCGGTTCCTTTTCCCCGCCAAGCGATTGAACGGCTCCGCGCATCAGGATCGTTGCGGCTGATGCCTCGATACATGAATGAATGACGTTGTCGAGAAGACTTTCCTTGAAAAGCCGCTGCCGGTCATATTCGGCCAGCGATGACATGGACCCGGATGGCGACATCAGCTCGAAATCGCTTACCGAATCGACCAGCTGAAACAAGGACTCCTGATAGGAAGTTGCCTGGCTGGCCCAGGTGGCAAGAGTGGCGCGGGCGGCGTTTAGTACAGGTTCGCGGGCTTCGCCGGTGCCACGCCGCTGCAAATCGCAGGCAAGCAGGGTCGCTTCTGCGCGGCAGGCGACGATCGTGTCGATGAAGCGAAGGTGTTCGACGATCGAATCCAGTTCTTCCTGCATTCCGGACTCGTCGCCGTCAAAGCCCTCGAAGATGGACCCATCGACTCCATCGTCGGCCGATTCGCGAAAAATGACTCCCTCGTAGGCGGCGTCAAAGCGGTCTTCGCCTTCCGCCATTTCTTCGGGCAGGGAATCGAAGTCGTCTTCGCGCGAGTCGCCGGAGGACTCGTCCGTTTCGGCTGACTGGAGCGTGAAGCGGGGAACGACCCAAAGTTCTCCGGCATTGGCTTCGGCATAATCGCAGAATTTGCGGATCCGGTTCCAGACTTCGATCGTCTGTCTCGTCCAGTCGCCGTTGTCCGCGATCGTTTCAAGCTGGCGCAGCTGCCTGGCGATCCATGTCGACGTCAGGTTCTGGAATGAGCCGATCGACTGGACTCCCGGATCGGCCGTTTCCGATCCCAGCCAGTGAATCAGCAGAGCCATCGAGGTAGAGAAATCGTCTCGATCGATCAGGCTGGAAATAGCCAGCACGTATTCGCGGTCCGTGCGAAATGCCGAGGCATGGGTCGCCCAGAATTCCAGGTCGTCTCGCCGAAAGCCGCTGCTGCTCCATTTTCCGAGCAGTTCCGCCACCTTGCCGGTAGCTTCGTAAATCTCGTGTGCGTCAAATGACTCGACAGCACTGACTTCATGCGTGGCAAACTGGTACCACCAGTCGCTGAGTTCCCGGAACTCCAGGCGAACCTGATCGGCGACAGCCGTTTCTCCCTGGGCACGGGCGGCAATCCATACCGCGGATGAAAAACCAAACAGGGCATCGACGATATCAATCAATTGCTCAGCGCGATGATCGTGGAGCGTGTTTTCCGGGCCGGGAAAAAGCGAATAGTTGGCATCGAATCCGATGATATTCCACGGGTCCATCATCGCCCCGCACTCGATGGCCCGAAAAAGGAGATCAGCAATTCTCGGAACCGTGCGGCAAGCCGCTGCAAGGTCCCCCTGCTTCAACAAGTGGTGCCCGGAATAGAGCAGGCACTCGAGCTGGCAGATCATGCGGGTCGAGGCAACGGGAAGTGCGTCCACATGTTTCCGCGCCGCATTTCCATAGCCCATGCGGGCAAAAACGATCGCCAGGTGGGCATGGACCATTTGGCGGGCGCGAAGGTCGGCAAGCCGGAAATTGAGGTCTTGTCTCGCACCGCCAAATGGCTGCTTTTTCTCGAGCAATTCGCTTTCAAGATGCTGCCGGTGTTTCTTTCCGGTCTTGGCCAGCAATTCGTCGTAAAACCGGTCGCGGTATCCGGCGATGACCGGCATCAGCGAAGCCAGCGAGACGCTGGAATCGTGGGCCCCGGGGCCCCAACCGCAAACTCCCGAACCCATCAGGATGGTGCCGGCGAGTACGGCACCCGCCTCGTGCACCAGATCGTCGTGGCACTGGACCGCCGAAAGTTCTGCAACTCGCTGGCAAAGTGCATCCAGCGTTACCTGATGAACGACATAACGGCGAAAATGTCCCTTGCTGTCGATATGCCGGTCATCCCAGATTCCAAAATGGTAATTGGGCCGTTTGTTGACCGGATGATCAAAATCAAATGCCCGCGGATCGACCGCCAGTTCGTCGAGCAGCTCCGGGTCAAAATGGGCTGCAAACAGGATCTCCCGCGATGTTTGCTGCAAATGCGAAATCGCCGACTGTATGACATCGTGATAGCGACCGCAAACCACTCCGGCACCGCGGATATAAACCGGGATGGGCCGGACCCATTCCATTTCGTACGGTTCCAGCTTGCGTGTCTCAAGAACCGCGCATGGACGCAAGCCGATATAGTCGTTCAGTTGCCGGATGGCTGAACGGACAAGATTGGCTGGCTGATCGAACAGGTCCCGCAGTTTCAGCACGACTTCAAATGTGCGACCGATAAAAAACGGATTGAAAACCGATTCGGCGGTCTGGTGGAAAAGCAGGTCGCGATGGTGAACCAGCCAGCCCGGCAGGACATGCTCAAATGTCAGTTCGATAACCCGCGCGGCTTGCGTCGAATTCTCCAGAACCGTTCCAGGTTTACCCAGCCGAAGACGTTGTGTCTCCAGATGCTGATGCAATTGTTTCCAGACAGGCGTGTCCGATTCCGATCCGCTAGCCGAAAGATGCCGGAAGATTTCGTTGAGCTGGCTCAAGACGGTAACGTCTTCACCGCCGGACGAGAAATTCAGATAGCCGAGTATCCGTTCGGTCTGACTTGCGAAGGTCATTCTCGGATCGCTCATGCACATCCAGCGCGGAGGGTTTCTCGCCGGCTATACCGGCACGCGGGCATCAAGGACAAATTCTGACCAGTGCATGGTACGAAATGAAGTTTTGTTTGGTCTATGGGGCATGACTTTCCGGCAAGCGGTCGGTGCGAGCCCTCTGGCGACCAGCAGCCATGTCCTGATAAATTGGGGCTGACAACACCGCGCGGCCCGACTGGACCCGCTGATGCCATTCTCGTCCCCTGACGCCATTTTGCAGAAAAATACTCGCGACCATGACAAGTGCTTACATCATTGCTGGTGCCCGAACACCGGTGGGATCCTTTCGCGGCGCCTTCAAGACACTGACAGCAACTGATCTGGGTGGAGTAGCCGTCGCCGCCGCGATTCAGCGTTCCGGGCTGGCGAAAGAATCTATCGACGAAGTCATCATGGGCAATGTGCTGCAAGCAGGTGTCGGTCAGGCTCCGGCAAGGCAGGCCGCCCTGAAGGCCGGACTCCCCTCGACAATCGCGGCCGTGACGGTCAACAAGGTCTGTGGATCGGGGCTCAAGGCCGTGATGATGGCCGGCCAGGCGATTCGTTGCGGCGACGCCTCGGCAATTGTTGCCGGTGGCATGGAGAGCATGACCAATGCTCCGCACCTGGTCCGTGGTTTGCGCGAGGGTGTCAAACTTGGCGACATCACCATGATCGACGCGATGGTCCATGACGGCTTGACCTGCGCCTTTGAAGGGTGCCACATGGGCAATCACGCCGAGCATATTGCCCGCAAGTTCAATGTCACGCGGAAGATGCAGGATGAATTTGCCCTTCGCAGCCAGCAGCTGTCGGCGAAAGCCATCGCCGATGGCTTGTTCCGCGATGAAATTGCCCCCGTCACGATCAAGGATCGCAAGGGCGAAATTGTTGTCGACAAGGATGAAGGACCGAGAGCCGACTCTTCGCTCGAAACGCTCGGCGGGCTGAGGGCTGTGTTCGAAAAGGAAGGAACGGTCACAGCCGGCAATGCTTCCACGATCAATGACGGGGCCGCTGCCGTGGTCGTGACCGACAAGGCAACTGCGTCCCGCGCCGCTGACCGGTTTCGCATCGTCGCCAGCCACACTTCGGGAACCGACCCGAAAGACCTGTTCATCGCCCCTGTCGAAGCGATTCGCGGCGCGGCGCGGAAAGCGTCACTCGATCCGGCGGATATCGATCTTTTCGAGATTAACGAGGCGTTTGCAGCGCAAATGATGGCTTGTATTGGCGAACTCGGGTTGCCAATCAACAAGGTCAACACTCGCGGCGGCGGCATCGCGCTCGGCCACCCCATCGGCGCCAGCGGGGCCCGGATTCTCGTCAGCCTGATGTATGCGCTCAGGGCATCCGGCAAAAAACTCGGCTGCGCAAGTCTGTGTCTCGGCGGAGGCAACGCCGTGGCGATGATCATCGAGCACGAATAGCCGGATTGGCCCGAATCAACCGGCCGTCGTATCGTTTTTTTGCAGGCCTTCCGTAATTGCATCGCCCGCAAAGGCTGTACGGTACTTCGCACGCCGGTCGTGGCTGGATGCCGGTAGAAACCGGACGGCTATTTTTGCCCTGGAGCGGGAACATGCTGGTCCAGCAAGATCTGGTTTCCGTCCGGGTCGGCGATCATGAAACTTGCCGGACCCGTGGAATTCTCGTCCGCGACGACCGACGGAGTGATGCCCAGTTCGACCAGCTTTTTCTGGATTTCCCGCACGTCCTGGAATTCAGGAATGGCCTTGGCATTCCGATCCCATCCCGGGTTGAATGTCAAAATGTTCTTGTCGAACATTCCCTGAAAGATTCCGATCGTCGACGTTGAGTTCTGCAAGATCAGATATCTTGCTTCCTCTGACCCGCCGATAACCTTGAAGCCGAGCTTTTCATAAAACTCTTTCGAAGCCTGCAAATCCTTTACTGCCAGGCTGACAGAGAAGTTACCCAATTCAATCTGGTCTGTCTTCGTCATGGTTCCACTATTGAATTCTGCATGGTGGGCAATCATGAACCCGAGAATCGCCGCCAGTGGAAAGCCCAAATAGCCTTGTCTCATAACAACTCTCCCAGGTCATTGTGCCGATGAAATGGGGACGACCCGCTTGTCGAACCCATGCATCTATTGAACCTGAGAGGCCCCGGTGCGGCAACGGGTAATACAGCGTAAAGTCAGGCGGCCTTTTGGGAAGATTGCCGGAAAGTCATGGACTGGGGAAGAGGGACTTCGGCAATACTTCGATAAAGATTCAGATAAGCGTCGATCTGTTTTTCGGCGGTGAAAAATCCTTCCACCCGTTTTCGGCCATTTGCGCCCATTTTTTCCCGCATCGAGTCGTCGGCCAGCAAGGTGCCAATCATCCCGGCAAGGGCCTTTTCATCACGGACCGGGGCGCACATTCCGGTTTCGTTGTGCACGACAACTTCCGGAATGCCACCGGTGCTGAAGGCAACAACCGGAGTCCCGCAAGCCAGGGATTCGATTCCGGTTTGCGGCAGGTTGTCTTCAATGCTGGGAAGTGTAAACAGGTCGACGGCTGAGTAAATGAGAGCCTGGCGATGGGGATCGCGTATGTAGCCGAATTGATGGAAGCGGGGCAATTTTTGCGAAAGGAGATTCAGGTCGCCGCCTCCAAACACGACACATTCCAGATCGGGGATTTTCTCCTTGAGGATTTTCAGCGCCGCAAAAAGATGTTGGATGCCTTTGCGGTGGTTCGTCAACTGGTCGGCGCCGAAAGCGACAAGCGGCTTGTCCTGGGGGAGATCCAGCTGCTGTCGCGCAAATTTTCGGGGAAAGGGCTTGAATACGTGTTCGTCGATTCCCTGCGGGATGTAATGGAATTGCGCAGTCCGGGGAAACACAGGGCTTTGTCGGGCGAGATCGAGCAACCAGACCGACGGGGACACAATGTGCAAATTGTGATTCGCAAGCGCCGCGGTCTTGACCTTGTGGGCATGCCAGGAAACGTCGCGCGGGCCGGATCGATCGACTTGCGGACAGTTTCCACACTGATCCGTGAACCGGCTGCATCGGTCGCTGTAATGGCAGCCACCCGTCAGGGGATTCATGTCGTAAAGCGTCCAGACGATCGGCGTGCCTTGCGGAATCGAGGCAAAAAACCGGGGGTAGTCGATGAAAAAGGGTACCCAGTGCAAATGCACGACGTTACTGTCCAGCCTTTCGAAGTCGAATCGCCCGGGGTGAAGAGTCCAGGGGATCGTAAACAACTCGTGGTTGCCCGGCCGGTCGGCAACATGCCGGTCGTAAAGCTTGCAAACAAACCGGCGCCGGTAGCGTTCAGCTTGTCGCTGGATGAGGCCGAGGAAAGGGATTCCCGAAGGCTGTGTAAACTCCAGCGGATGGTAGGAAACGTCATCGGGATGGACTTCCGAGTTTTCCCAATAATTGAATCGGCTCAACACGCCCCTGCGCAGCATCCACTCATGGAGCTTTCTGGCCGCCTGCCCGGCACCGCCGTACGGAAATGTGCTGAAATGGTCGATCATCGAAAATCGGCGGAAGTCATGAAAGGGTGCAGGCCGCACCGTTAATTTTCTGGTTGAAATGCAATCGTGTTTTCATGATGGAGGCCAGCGATTGATTCTTGTACCGTTATCGCCCGTCGCATTGTTTTATGCTGCACGGCGAGAGGCCGAATCGCGTCGCTTGGCGAGCAACATGTTTTCGTACATGGCCTGTTGGCCCCTGCGTACCAGCCAAACCCGCAACTTGCGACGCAGTGTATCTGCCGCGTCCATCACCGGGTAATATCGGGCTGTTCGCCGCTCACTGGTTCTGACGGGAGCCAGGCAGGAGTCAATGAACCGGTCCTTGTCCTGCAAATAACCGTGTAACAGGACTTTAACGGGGTCGAGGACATCGCGCCGAACCCGCTTGTTGTCGGAGAAATCGATTTGCCGCGTCAGCAAGACCTCGCCGACCTTGCGGGCCTCCCGGTAGGTGACCATGTCAAAGACACCTTCCCTCGCGGATTGTGGAAGTCGTTCAGCGAATTTTCTGGAGTAGCAAGCGCCACCATTGACGTGATCGTCGAGCAAGAGCTTCTTCGGCCGGAACAGTCGGCTCTTGTAAACCTTGGGAACGTAGCATCCCATCAGAAGCGGGTCTGCAGCACTCGACCACTCCCGGTCAAGCCGATCCAGCCAGTCGAGCTTGACCGGCGCCATGTCGGATTCCAGCCACAGACCGAAACCACCGTCATCGGGATAGTTCGCGGCAAGGTAGTCCATGCAATCCCAGAACATGGCTGTGGGCCCCTGAGGGTAACCGAAGATCTGGCTGGGGCACTGGAAGCTCTTTACGGGCGCAACAGCCCTGCAGGCCTTTTCCAGCACGGCACTCGGAGTTGTCCGCGGGCTGGCTGCCAAAAGAAAACTCCAGCGGCATTTCTGGGGCATCTCCGCCATACGACCGACAATTCGAAGATAGCGAGAAACTTCTTCGTCGCAAAAATACGGCAGGATGACAACGTGGCTCTTCATCGGTGGATTCGTGTCTGTCGTTGTTCGTCTCCCGGAGAACCAACAGCTCTGACCGTATCGCCACGCGTCTGGCTTGCAATGGTTTTTCCGGGCCGGAAACGGTATCGGGCAACAGGCTTTTACCTGTTTTGCGGCAAAAGGGTCAATCGCATTCGGTTGCAAGCACCATGACGACGGATGGGGTTTGAGATTGACCGAAATCACGGGAAAACGTAGTCTGCCCGGTCCCGCTTGACTCAGGCATGCGCCGACTTTGCCGAACGGAATTGGCATGACTTCACGGCTGTTCATCATCGACCAATCACTGGATCAGCCCGGCGGACACCATTTTGAATACACTCGGTTGCTTGCACGGGCTGCGCAATCGGCCGGTATTTCACCGGTCATCGCGACCCACAAGACGCTCGACAAGGAATCTCTTCGGCTGCTGGAACGGTTCGGTGAAGTCCGGCCAGTGTTTCGTAACACGGTCTACATTGCGTGCAGCTATCTTGCCGGTCTTGCCGAGTTGAATCGGAAGGCCCGCGTCGAGTTCCCGTCTCACGAGTTAAAGGGCTGGCGAAAATGGATGGCCCGCCGCCGGCTGGCAGCTTTCGAAATGCGTCGCAAAAGGCATATCGGGCACTTCGCCGAGGATTGCCAGTCTCTGTTCGCCGACACGATTTTTGACGAATCCGATCAGGTCTTCTTCACAACGGTCTCGGAAGTGGACTTGCTCGGATTGGCGACGTATCTGGCCAATAATCCGCGGACGATGTTACCCACCTGGCATTGCCAGTTCCATTTCAGCGTCTTCTCTGGCCGGCCGGGGGAGTTCGAGCAGCAATCGCAACGCGAGGTGATGGTCCACCATTCCCTTCGCGCGGCGCTGGCCCGAATTCCCTATCACGAACTTCGTTTCTATACGACCTCGCGCGAACTGCAAGATCAATATCGTCGGTTCCCGCACGTGTCGTTTGACGAGTTGCCCTACCCGATCGAGCCAGCGTTGTTTGAGAACCAGCGTGCAACGCCTCCGCCTGGCCGGCCATTGCGCCTGACCGTTGCGGGGGGCGTTCGACGCGAAAAGGCGCAGAAGGTCTACCTGGGAGGGCTGATCAGCAGCCTTTGGGCCTCCCACCTGGAAACGGATGCCGTTGAATTGCATATCCAGACCGGCGATCCCTCGTCGTTCAGTCGAAAAGCGGTCTTTGGAAAGACGTTGGCGGCGGGGAAACCGGTTTCCGATGGCCAATATGCCAGTCGCGTCTTTTTTCATCGCCATCCCCTTCCCGATACAGAGTACTTCGAACTCGTCGGAAACTCGGACATCGGAATGCTGTTTTACGACAGCCGGAAATATTATTCGCGCCGAGCCGGGATTTTGAGTGAGTTTCTTGCGTCGGGAAAACCGGTGATTGTGCCTGCAGGTTGCTGGCTGGCCCGGCAGATTCGCGAACCTGCTTTTCGGCATATCGAATCGGTGCTGGAGAAGGCTCCCCGCAGCGAAATACTCGGGATTCGCGACACGGAATGGGAACCGGGCAATGCACCCTTGGGCAGCAACGTGATTTGTTTCGATCGCCTGCAGAATCCCTGGCGATGTCGGGCGAGAGCGCAGCAGTGCAGCGATCCCGACGGGATGATTGTGAAGTTTCGCTGGCAATGGCCGCGCGACCGGGAGGAATTCACGCTTATCACCGCCCGTTTTTCCGACAAGGACGGTAATTTGCTCGGCGAGAACCGGGAAATTTGTGGCGCACGGGACAAAAATGAAGATTGCCTGGTGTTCTTTCGCTGTCCGAAGGGAACGGTGGTCACGGAAGTCGCATTCCGCACGGCGTATACGAATGCGTCGATCAGCCTGACGGGCCTGCAGTTCCATTTTGTCGGCTTTGAAGAGGGACGACAGGTCCCCTTGAGCCAGGTGGGACTGATCGTGGCCGATCCGTGCGACTTGCCGGCCGCGGTTGAAGAAATCGTTAGACATTACAAACACTATCTTGAATCGGCGTTCCGATTTGGTCGCGAATGGGCCCTGGGCCACGATCCGGAATGTACCTTGAATGCACTTCTCGACCGCCAGGAACGATTTCGGCAGGTTGCCTGAGTTCCGGTCTCGACCAGTCAGCCGAGCTTCACCAGTTCTTTGCCACCGCCAGGCAAGGGCAGGCATGATCATCCCTTCGGTGTCGCCGCATTGAAGCCGACGGGGCCATCCGAATCGATTCGTTTTCATTCAATTCCATCTGGGGCAAAACTCAAGAATTCTTTCGGAAAAAGCCCAACCCACGTGGGAGTCTGATTCAGGCATTTGGGGACAACGTCCAGCAAGGGGAACAAGTCCTGGTGAGCCCGCTGGTTTTCGCACGCTTCGAAACATGCCAAAATAGGTCTGAAACCAATTTTGTCATTATTTGGTGTTTCGGATACTGAAATGCTATTGATCAGTTACAGCACCAGGGACCGGGCGATTGCGACGGAAGTCTACGAAAAGCTTGTCGGTCGCAAGTACCACTTGCCGTTCCTGGACTACCATCCGGATTCGGGAATTCCAGGGGGATCAAAGTGGGAAGCTGAATTGCGATGGCAATTGAAAGTGGCGCGAGGGCTGGTCGTGCTGTGTTCAAGGAACTGGTTGGAATCGAAATGGTGTTTTGCTGAACTCGATCGGGCCAGGGAATTCGGAAAAAAGATTATCCCGCTTGTTCTCGACGATGTTGTCTTACCTTCAACAATCACGCCATATCAGGTTATTCATTTTCGGGATCGAAATGACGCTGCCTACGAACGGCTTTGGCGAGCACTCAAGGAAAACGAACTCAGTCCGGGGGACGATTTCTTTTGGCCTCGAAACAATTGTCCCTATCCAGGCCTTGCATCATTTCAGGAAGATCATGCGGGAGTCTTTTTTGGTCGCGAGCAGGAGCTTTCGGATTTCTTCGACAAACATCTTACGCCAATACACGTGAAAGGCGAGCAACGGCTGGTCTACGTGATCGGCCCGTCGGGCAGCGGCAAATCGTCGTTTGTCAGAGCGGGCGTTATCCCGCGGCTCAAGTTCAAAGGCCTCGGCAATTGTCAGGTACTAACCCTGTTCCGTTGGGCGGATTTGAAGCGTGACGGCCAAGGATGGGGTGAGCGGCTGGCGTCCGACGTTCAACGGCAATTCGGCGAACACCCCAGGGGTCCGCAATGGAATGCGGAGGAACGGATTGCGCGTTACGCGGCCAACAACTCGACGGAATCGATTGAAGCTGCGGCGAAGCGATTCGTTTTGGATGTCAAGAATTTAATAGGCGCATTGAGTTGGCAGGCGACGCCGCTGATATTTCTCGACCAATTTGAGGAACTTCTTGTAACAGCCGATTCAGGCGACGAGCGAAAGCGGTTCCTCCATTTCCTGAGCCTTGTATTGGCTGCGGAGAATTCCCCTTGCCGGGCGATTGCGACCGTTCGATCCGATTTCCTCCCGGCAATCCAGCAACATCCGCAATTGATCCCCTGGAACGAAAAGACTCGCCTGTTTCGGCTCGATTTGCTCAAGCGAGAGCGACTGTTTGACGTTGTCCGCCGCCCCGCCGAGCTGGTTGAAGTCAAATTCGAAAACGATGCCCTCGTAAACCGAATTGTCGACGAAGCTCAGACATCCGACGCCTTGCCGCTTCTTGCGTTTGCTCTTGAACGGTTTTTCAAAACTTGTTCCGATGCGGACGATCGAGTTCTAACAGCCGACGAATATGAAACCAAACTCGGCGGTTTGAGCAAATGCCTGAACAGTGTTGCGAACCAGGTTCTATTGGATGACACAAAACCTGGCGGCTGTGCGGACTCGAATGCGGAAAATGCACTGCGGATCTGCTTCGTCAGGGAACTGGTTCGATATCAGGAGGGCGACGACAAGGAAGGCGGCAAGTTCGTCCGCCGCACGGCCAGGTGGTCTGACCTGCCTGAAGCGGCTCATCCACTTCTGAACAAAATGGCTTCCGAATCGTATCGGCTGATCTCCATCGATCGCCGCGATGATTCATCAACCACAGTTGAAGTCACCCACGAAGCCCTTTTCCGTCAATGGGACACTCTAAAAGGCTGGCTCGACCAGCGGCGCGACCTGCTTGCCTGGAGAGCCGACGTCGAAAGACGCCGGAGGACGGAAGGCGACAAGTGGCGGGGGCTTTCAAGTGCACAATTAGCCGTCGCAGCTCGTTGGCCGACCATTCGTTCTGGCGAATTGAACCTCGAGGAGTTAAATCTGATAAACGCTGCCAAGCAGCGAGTAAGGGCAATTCGCGCAGGGATCGCATTTCTCTTTACGATTTTCGCCTTGCTTGCCGCAGCGGCAACGATTTTCGCGTATCAAGCAAGTCAATCCGCCATTAAGGCCGATGCTTTGGCGACAAAAGAAAAGAAGGCTAGAGAGCTTGCGGAACAGGCTCTACAAAAAGCAAATTCGGCCGAGGTGGCGAGCAACAAAATCCTTGACTACATCGAAAACCAGGCGGCGAAAACGGCTGCGGTTCACAGCGTGTTGATGGAAGGGTTCCGGGTCGCCATTGCGTATCTGGAAGAACAAAAAAGCCGCCAAAACAATCTTCTTCTCAATCGCGATCTTGCGGAAAAGTTGATTGGCCTGGCCTGGCACTCGCAGCAGCATGGAGAAGTCGAAACGGCCATAAAGTCATATCAGCGAGCACAGGAGTTATTGACGGAACTCATTGATGACGACCCCAATGTCGCAGATGTCCTGCTTCGCCGCGCGTTTGTGATGAACAATATCGGCTGGTGTCTGAACATGAAAAAAGACCACGAAGGGGCAATGCGACAACACGAACGCACATTGACGGAGCGACGTGAACTGTTGGAAAAGTTTCCCGACAATTTTGAAGCGAACCGCCAGGTCTCGGTGAGTTTGGCAAATATTGCAAGCACCTACGCATTAATGGGGGATTTGGAGAAGGCGGTTGAAATTGAATACGAAGTGATTGCGACTGAAGAAAACAGGTGGAAGAAATTCCGCAATAACCGGTGGGTAGGCCTAAATCTTTCGAATAGCTATTCTAATTTGTCAAAAGCGTTGCTTCATCGACGTGAGACGAAAAGTGCACTTGTCTATGCGAGGCGCTCTTATGAGCTGGCGAAACTGCTTTACGATGAAGCACGTAGCGGCATGCCGAGCGATGACCAATTGGGACTATACAACTTTGAGGAGAAGTACTCCAAGCGGGCGATTGAACTGGCAACTATGCTCGCGGAACTCGAGCCGCAAAATGCCGAGAGTCGAGACTACCTTGAGATTGCGCTGTCAATGTTGGCGCGGATGACAAAGGATGATAGCGAAAACGACGAGTACCGCTGGATGTATTCGGCAGCACTTTCCGGGAAATCAAGGTGGTTTTTGACGGCCGGCGAGGGTGAAAAGGCCTTGTCAGTCGCTCGTGAAGCGGTTGCGGTGGCATTTCGAAAGCCCTGGGATGAAGTCGAACCGTTTGTGGCGGAGGTCCACGCAGATCTCAGTCACCAACAACTTGAGTCGGTTGCACATTTGGCGATGTGTTTCGCGGTACAAGGCAGGAAGGAAGATGCCAAGCATTGGATGATCGCTTGCCTGCGAATCATTAATCGTAACTTTGAGGGAGTGGATTCTGCGAACAGTGAGCTCCCGGCTTCTTTTGTCAAGGCCATTGAAACACTAAGAGCCTATCCGGAAACTGGTGTTTCCTGAAATAGAGGAAAACGGTGACAATTCATGTTTTTCCAGCAAGGGAGTGCATGATGTCCACCGAAACTCGAAAAATCTATCCCAGCGACGTTACGGATCAGCAATGGGAACTGA
>WPCK01250091.1_pt1 | contig 41915 bp, 41 predicted proteins | sample 5399851 | NCBI WGS metagenome assembly WPCK01 (sample SAMN12869471, study PRJNA574797) | sludge metagenome | isolation source: wastewater treatment of pH11 | place: China:Beijing | collected 2019-05-20
CAACCGGCCGCGCCGCAGACGGACCTGTCGCAACCGCCGAAAATCAACTGATCAGGATTGCGCCACCGCGATGGTGGCGCGGTTCACCGGCGGACCTTGCGCCCGTACAGCACAAGGTGATGGCGCTCGATCCGGTAGCCGAGACGCGCGGCGATCTCCTCCTGCAGCGCTTCGATGCGATCGGAATGGAACTCGATTAGCGCGCCGCTGTCGAGATCGACGAGATGGTCGTGGTGCTCCTGCGCCGCGTTTTCAAACCGCGCCGGACCCCCGTCGAACACATGCCGGTGGATGGCTCCCTTGTCCTCCAGTACCTTCATGGTTCGGTAGACGGTGGCAAGCGATATGGATTTGTCGAGCTTGAGCGCGCGCCGGTAGATTTCCGTCGCGTCCGGATGATCCTCACAGGTCTCGATGATCTGCAGGATGATCTGGCGCGCGCGCGTGACGCGAACGCCCGCTCCGCGCAGGATCGTCTCGTAGGCGCCGCTCTCCCCGGAGGCCTTTTTCATGCGATAACCCTACCCAGTTGCGACGCAGGTTCAAGTATTGAGAAGCACTTCTTGCTCGCCTGCCCTGTTTGAGCGCCGTTGTCGCGTTATTGACGGCGACGCCCATTACTGCTAAATGCAAATAATTCGCATTTTCAGTTAATGATGCTCCAGAGCACTCCCCCCAAAGAGACAGTTTCCGGCTGGCGGCGCGGCCGCGGCGAAGGCGCGCTATCGGAGGTCCATCGCTCCATTTCGCTGCCTGAAGGCCGCATGCGCCGACTGCTGGCGTTCTTTGGCCCCGGCTACATGGTGGCTGTGGGTTATATGGACCCCGGCAATTGGGCGACCTCGCTGGCCGGCGGATCCCGGTTCGGCTACGCCTTGCTCGTCGCTGCCCTTCTGTCCAACATCATGGCCATCGTTCTCCAATCACTCGCCACAAGGCTGGCGATCGGATCCGGGCGCGACCTGGCGCAGGCCTGCCGGGACGCCTTCCCGCGCTGGGTTTCATGGCCGCTGTGGGCGACAGCGGAGGTCGCGATCATCGCCACGGACCTGGCCGAAGTCATCGGCACGGCGATCGGTCTCAATCTCCTGTTCGGCCTGCCGCTGGAAATTGGCGTGGTGATCACCTCGCTCGACGTGGTCCTGATCCTTTGGCTGCAGAACAAGGGTTTCCGCTGGCTGGAAGCCTTTGTCGTGACCCTCCTCGCCGTCATCGCGTTTTCCTTCGCCTTCCAGATCGTGCTGGCCCATCCGGACTGGGGAGCAGTCTTCAAGGGGTTCGTGCCGACGACGCAGATCATTCGCGACCCGGACATGCTGTATCTGGCAATCGGCATTCTCGGCGCGACGGTCATGCCGCACAATCTCTACCTCCATTCCGCGATCGTGCAGACCCGCGCCTGGGGCGAGACCATCGAGGAAAAGCGCCAGGCGCTCGCCTATGCCACCGCGGACTCGACCATCGCCTTGATGTTCGCGCTGATGATCAACGCGTCCATTCTCATTCTTGCCGGCGCCGCTTTTCATTATTCCGGCCGCACCGATGTTGCCGAACTCGGCGAGGCGCACCGCCTCCTGGAGCCGCTCCTCGGTTCGGTCTGGGCGCCGGTCGCCTTTGCCGTCGCGCTGCTCGCTTGCGGATTGAACTCGACTCTCACCGCCACGCTCGCGGGGCAAGCGGTCATGGAGGGCTTCCTGAATATCCGCGTCGCACCTTGGCTGCGGCGGATGATGACGCGCTTGATCGCCATCGTACCGGCCGCCGGCGTGACGCTCTTCTACGGCGAATCGCAGACGGCGAGACTGCTGATCCTCAGCCAGGTGGTGCTCAGCGTCCAGTTGTCCTTCGCCGTCGTCCCGCTGGTGCTGTTTACCGCCGATCGCCGCAAGATGGGCATGCTGGTCGCGCCGCGCTGGCTGGTGGCGCTTGCCACGGTGATCGCGGTGATGATCGTCGCCCTGAACGGCAAGCTGCTCGTCGATTTCTTCTTCCGATGAAGCCGGAATGGACATGAAAAAACCCGGGGCGAAAGCCCCGGGTCTTCCTTTGTCGACGGCGACGGCTCAGAGCGTGCCGTTGCGCTGCTGGATCATCATGAAGGTGTCGAAGGTGTACTCCGAGATCTGCGCCCACAGATAGGCGTCCTGCTTGAACGCCAGCTGGTGATCGTAGATCTTCTTGAAGGTCGGGTTCGCCGCGTTGATCTCGGCGTAGGTCGACTTCGCCGCCTCATAGGACGCCGACAGGATCTCCTGGCTGAACGGACGCAGCTGCGCGCCATTCGCCACGAGGCGCTTCAGCGCCGCGGGATTCTTGGAGTCGTAGTTGGCCATCATGTCCGAGTTCGCGGCGCGGCACGCCGTGTCGATGAGCGCCTGGTAGCCCTTCGGCAGCTCGTTGTATTTCGCCAGATTGACGAGCGTGTGCAGCACCGGGCCGCCTTCCCACCAACCGGGATAGTAGTAGTAGGGAGCGACCTTGTAGAAGCCGAGCTTCTCGTCGTCATACGGACCGACCCATTCGCAGGAATCGATCGTGCCCTTCTCCAGCGCCGGGTAGATGTCGCCGCCGGCGATCTGCTGCGGAATGACACCGAGCTTCTCGATGATCTTGCCGCCCATGCCGCCGATACGCATCTTCAGACCCTTGAGGTCCTCGAGCGTATTGATCTCCTTGCGGTACCAGCCGCCCATCTGGCAACCGGTGTTGCCGCAGGGGAAGCCGACCACGCCCTGGGTGGCGTAGAATTCGTTCATCAGGTCATTGCCGGTCTTGCCGTCTGCGCCCGGATAGTAGAACCAGGCGTTCTGCTGGCGGGCGTTGAGGCCGAAGGGAATGGCCGTGCCCAACGCGAACGTCGGGTCCTTGCCCCAGTAATAATAGGAAGCGGTGTGTGCCATCTCGACCGTACCGGCGGCAGCGGCATCCATCGCCTGCAGGCCAGGAACGATTTCGCCGGCTGCGAAAACCTGAATGTCGAAATTGCCGTCCGTGGCTTCCTTGACGAACTTCGCCATCGTCTCGGCGGCGCCGAAAATGGTGTCGAGCGACTTCGGGAACGAAGACGTCAGGCGCCACGTCACCTTGGGCGACGACTGCGCGATGGCCGGAGCGGCAAGCGCGGTGGCCGCAGCTGCGCCGACGCCGCCAAGGCCGGCCTTCTTGATAAATGAACGACGATCCATGGAATACCTCCCGTTAAGACAAAGCGGTGCCGCTCGGAAAACCCTTTGCGGCGCCTGTGCCATGAATGCATGGCACGGCGTTCAAGTCCATACCGTAGAACCACGATTGCGCTCCACTGGTCAAGTTTGTTGTCCAGTTGCGGCGACTGTGGGTGAGGGCTGTTTTGTGGGCCGGGCACTTGGAACGGTCGGCTCGCAAAGCGGTTTTGAATTCCCCGCGCCGAACCGCTAAAGAGAACAGGCTCGCCGCCAGAGGCGATACCAGATCGGAAAGCGGAAATGACAAAACCCGTGGTCGCCGTCTCGACCGACGTTCGTGCCTTCGAGAACTATGTCTGGCACGCCGCGCCGCGCCAATACATCGACGCCGTGATCGAAGGCGCCGACGTGACGCCCCTTCTCGTGCCGTCATTCGGCGATCGCCTCGATCTGGACGCGATTCTTGACCGGGTCGATGGCGTCATGCTCACCGGCTCGAAATCGAACGTGCACCCGGCGCTTTACGGTGGCGAGGCGACCGAGGCCAACGGACCTTACGACGAGGCGCGCGATTCCACCACGCTGCCGCTCATCCGCCGTGCCCTCGAACGTGGCGTTCCGCTTCTGGCGATCTGTCGCGGCATCCAGGAACTCAATGTCGCGCTCGGCGGCACCCTTGCGACGGAAATCCAGGAGCTTCCGGGGCGCGACGATCACCGGGCTCCTGTCTCGGACAATCAGGACGAGCGCTTCGCCATTCGCCAGGTCGTCTCGATTCGGCCGGGTACATGCCTGGCGGACGTCTTTGGAGCGGGCGAGATTCGCGTCAATTCGGTTCACCGGCAAGCGATCGACCGCCTGGGAAGCCGCCTGGAGATCGAAGCCGTCGCCGAGGACGGCACGGTGGAAGCGGTCGCCGTCGCCGGTTCGCGCGCCTTTGCCGTCGGCGTCCAATGGCACCCGGAATACTGGGTCAGGTCGGACAGCGCGTCACGCCGGATCTTTCAGGCGTTCGGCGAAGCCGCCCGCGCCCATGCGGCGGCGAGACACGTTCGCGCCGCGGCCGAGTAAGCGGACAGTCCGACCGGGAGGCCCTCAGGGAAGGCGCGCCAGCGTCACGATCGCGCGGCTCGCTCCGGTCGCCTCATAGACATCGCCGTCGCCGGCAACGAATTCGATCACGGTCGCACCGTCCGCGGCGACAAACACCATGCGATCGTTATCTGCAACGACAGTCATCTGGCCGGCAAGACCGCTGTCGATTTCGACGCACCCGTTGTCGAATTCCGCTGGTACCGCACCGGCCGGGGTCGCCGGCCCGAGCGCGACGACACATCGCTGGCCTTCGCCGACTTTACGCAATTCCCAACGGCTGGACGAAACATCGGCGGCGGCGGCATGAATGCCCATTCCCGGGCCCGGCTCGATCCGGTCCCAAGCCGTACCGGCTCCCGCCATGATCACGCCCGCCAGCAGCCATCGATGCATGTTCGCCCCCGATACGCCACGCAATGTGGCAACCTACAGATGGACGATCATGGTTAAGGCTTCGTTGCCGCGCCCCTCATCGCAAGGAGCGGTTTACCCGCTGTCACCCGCGGGCTTAACGACATGGCCGCCGTCGGCTTTCCGGTTCGCTGCGATCGCTTCGGTCTCTGGTACCGGCGTGATCGCGACAGCGCTTTCGAACCAGGAGACGAGATTGTCGACCACGAGGTCGGCCATCGCCCGGCGCGTATGGACGCTGGCGGACGCCACATGCGGCAGCAGGCAGGCGTTCGGCAGGTCGAGAAGCGCCTGGGGCACGTTCGGTTCGTCCTCGAAGACGTCCAGTCCGGCAGCGGCGATCGTGCCGTCGGCAAGTGCCGCGATCAGCGCCGGCTCATCGACGCTGGAGCCCCGGCCGACATTGACGAAGACGCCGCCCGCGCCGAGCGCGCGCAAAACCCTGGCATCGACGGCGTGTCTGGTCCCCTCGCCACCCGGCGCGACGCAGATCAGTGTGTCAACCGCTTCGGCAAGACCGACGAGACTGTCAAACCAGGGGCGCAGTTCGCCTTCGATCGGCCTGCGATTGTGGTAGGCGACTGTCACGCCGAACGCATCAAGGCGGTGCGCGATGGCCTGGCCGATCCGGCCCATCCCATAAATGCCGACCTTGCGGCCGCGCAGCGTCAGGGGCGTCAGCGGATAGTTGCGTTCTGTCGGCCAGCGACCCTGGCGCAACCAGTTCTCGGCGCGGGGAAACTCACGCAAGGTATTGAGCAGCAGGGCGATGGCGGTGTCCGCCACTTCGTCGGTCAGCACGTCCGGCGTGTTGGTCACCACGATATTGCGCCGGGCGGCATGCACAGCATCCACGCCGTCATAGCCGACCCCGAAATTCGCGATGATCTCGAGATTGGGCAGCGCGTCGATGAACCCCCGCGTCACGCCCCCGAAAGCGGCGACCGCGCGAACGCCGCGCGCCGCGCGTGCATTAAGGAGGACCGGGTCCGCCCGTTCGGTACGCACAAGCCGGAAGCGCTCCTCGATCCGTTCGACCGCATGGGCGTGCAACCGTCCGGGGACGAGGACGGTGATGCCGGAGAGATCGACCACGCCCTTTTTCTTCCACGACACGCTCATCAGCTTCGCTCGCGCGGCTTGCCGGTGGACTGGCGGATACGCAGTTCGGGATGGATGAGTTCCTGGCCGCCATGCACTTCGACACCGCCGAGCTGATCGAGCAGTGCGCGCGCGGCCCGGCGCCCGACCTCCCGCTGGCCGTTCCAGACGGTCGTCAAGGCCGGCGTGGCGATCGATGCCTCCTCAAGGTCGTCATAGCCGGTGACCGACACGTCGACACCGGGAACCAGGCCGGCACGCGCGATGCCGTTCATCAGCCCGATGGCAACGAGATCGTTCCAGCATACAGCTGCCGTTGGCCGGTCCTTCAGCGCCAGGAACTGAGGAGCAGCCTCGAAACCTGCGTGCTTCGTTCGCGGACCGGAAATCCGCCATTGCGGTTTCACCGCCAGGCCGGCCCGCTCCATCGCGGTTACATAGCCGCGGTAACGATCGCGACCCGTCGATGTCTGGTCGGTGCCGCCGATCATGGCGATGCGCGTGTGCCCGAGCGAAATGAGGTGGTTGGTCGCCAACCCGATTCCCCAGGCATCGTCGCCCCGGAAAATCGGAACGTCGGCGCCTTCGACCTCGCGCGCGATCAGCACGATCGGCAGTCCGTTGTCGACGAGCGGCTGAACGTCGCTCTTTGGCGTGCCGATGGCCGGCGACAGGATCAGGCCGTCGGCGCCGAGCTGTAGCAGCGTGTCGATGAACAGGCGCTGCTTTTCCACGTCGTCATAATGGTTCGACAGCAGGAAGGTCTGGCGCGAACGATCGAGTTCCGTCTCGATGGAGCGCAGGATCTCGGCAAAGAACGGGTTCATGATGTCGTGGACGCACACGCCGACAATCCCCGAGCGCTTCGTCCGCAACGACGCGGCGCGGCGATTGTAGATGTAGCCGAGCGAGCGCGCCTCCTCCTTGATTCGCTCGCGCGTCGATTCCGCCACCAGCGGACTGTCGCGCAAGGCGAGCGAAACCGTTGCGGTGGAGACGCCGAGCGACTCCGCGATCGTCGAGAGTTTGATCTTCTGTACCAACGCCGATTCCAGGTTCAACGATTTAATTAAACTAATTAAACACGCCTGCGCGACACGGGCAACCCTTGCGCCGACTGTCAATCGGTCGCAGCGACCGGCCTTAGCCTGAGCACGCGCTCGCGGTGCACGATATAGAGGCCGGAGAGGACTATGATGGTCGCGCCGGCGATGGTCCAACCGTCGGGCAGGTTCCCAAACACGACATAGCCAAGCGCTGTCATCCAGATCATCTGCATGTAGGGATAGGGTGCCAGCGCGCCCGTACTCGCCTGCTGGTAAGCCTTGATGACAAGGTAATGACCGCCGCCGCCCAGCGCGCCGAGGGACAGCAATGCCAGCCAATGCGACGGTGTCTGCGGCCACATGCCCGAAACCGGGACGGCCCACGACATCAACACCGTCGGCGCCAGAGCCGAATAGAAGATAAGGCTTGTCGCGCTTTCCCGCGCGCCCATCGCCCGGGTCATGATGACGTAGGACGAGTAGGAGAGCATCGACAATACCGCGAACACGTGACCGACGGAGAAGGTCCCCGCCCCCGGACGCGTGATGACGAGGACGCCCAGAAAACCTGCGCCGATGGCCGCCCAGCGCCGCCACCCGGCCCATTCGCCCAGAAGCGGTCCGGCCAATGCGGTGATCACCATCGGGGAAAAGAAGAAGATCGAGACCGTTTGCGCCAGTTGCAGCGTTTTCAGCGCTTCGAAATTGAAGATCGTAGAACCGAAGAGAAACACGCCCCGCAGCATTTGGAGCGCGAGGCGATCGGTATGCAGGACTCCGGGATTGGACCAGACCCGCAGGGCGAAAGGTACGGCGGCGAAATGGGTGGCAAAGCGAACCCAGGTGACGAAGGACGGCGAATAGCCTGCCAGGACAAGCGACTTGGCGATCGCATCGAGGCACGAGAACAGCATCCCGGCCAGCAGGATCATCACGATAGCCGATGTTGGGGTGGCGGTTTCGCGGGACAGCTTCGATACGCCGGTTCGTGTGTCGGTTCGGCGCTGTTAGCGCCGATCACCTCTGCCCCGCAAGCCTCGCGATGGTCCGCTGCAATCGTCGCGCCGGCTCACTTGGCCTGCGCGGACACATCGGCATCCGCGGCGTCCGGCTCCACGATCAGAGGCTCATCGATCTCGGAATCGACAGTGTCGACAATTTCTTCGCCCAGATTGGCCTCGATACGGCTGAGAAGCCGGGCAAGCGCCTTCTGGTCCTTCTTGTCGAGGCCCTTCATCAGCTGCTTTTCCGTCTTGCGCACCGATTTCTCGATCGCCTTGATCGCCGCCCGACCGGTCTCGGTCAGGAAAACATGCGCCTGGCGCTGATCCTCGCTCGAGGCGCGCTTTTCCAGAAAGCCTTGGGTTTGCAGGCGATTGATGGTCTTGGTGATGGTCGGCGGGCGAACCGCCATGCGTTCGGCGAGCTTGCCGGGCGTCTGGCCGTCCTCGGCCGCGAGCGCCAGCATGACCTGGTCCTGTCCGGCGTAGAAGCCGTGGGCCAACAGACGATTGGCCAGCGCGGTGCGCGCCGCCCTCGCCGTGGATTGCAGTCGATTGAGAACCTGTTTCCGGTTGGCCTTGGCCATGGACGCCCCCTCAAACACACACCGCCCTCGCTTGCGTGGGGGCTTGCCTCGGTCTAGCGTTATGCCGCCCATCGAAGCACGACGGCGCCATGCCATCAACACATGACAGTTGAATGACGGTTTTGTTACAGCAGGGCAAAGTTGCGGCGAATCCGGTCGCGGTGCTGCCTCTCGGCGCCACCGAGTGCCACGGACCCCACCTCGCCCCCGACGTTGACTGGATCATCGCCGAGGCGGTCGCGCGGCGCGGCGCAGGACTGCTCGCGCCCGATGCCGCCATCGAGGTCCTGCCTGTCGAAAAGATCGGCTATTCGATCGAGCATGCCGATTTCGCCGAAACCCGCACCCTGGCCTTCGAAGAGGCTGTCGAGCGCTGGATCGCCATCGGCGAGAGCTGCCATCGGCGCGGGATCCGCCGCTTCGTCATGCTCAACGCCCACGGCGGCAATTCCCCGCTGATAACTGTCGTCGCGACCGAACTGCGCATCCGCTTCGCCATGCTGGCGGTCGCCACCAGCTGGACCCGGTTCGGCTGGCCCGACGGGCTCGTCGATGCCGACGAAAAGGCCCTTGGCATTCACGGCGGACTGGTCGAAACGTCGGTGATGCTGGCGCTGCGTCCGGACCTCGTCGACATGACGAAGGCTAAGCACTTCCCCTCAGCGCAATCCGGGTTTGCCCGCCGTTTCCGCCACCTGCGCGCTTATGGCCCGCATGCCTTCGGCTGGAAGATGACGGACCTCAACCCTGATAACGCCGCCGGCGATGCCGCCTCGGCGACGCCGCGGTTGGGAGAGCGCCTGCTCGACCACGCCGCCCGCGGGTTCGCGGAATTGCTGGACGATGTCCGCGCCTTTGACATGGCGACGCTGCGTTGAGCCCCGAGCACGTGCAATTTGCCGGAACCCGCCCTATATCGGCGGAACATCCCTCCGAGGAACGTCCACAATGAGCGACACGCCCATCCCCGTCACCGTTCTGACCGGCTATCTCGGCTCCGGCAAGACGACCCTGCTGAACCGTATCCTCACCGAGGATCACGGCAAGCGATACGCCGTCATCGTCAATGAGTTCGGCGAAATCGGCATCGACAACGATCTCATCGTCGAATCCGACGAAGAAATCTACGAGATGAACAACGGGTGCGTCTGCTGCACGGTGCGCGGCGACCTGATCCGCGTCGTCGAGGGTCTGACGCGGCGCGCCGGCCGTTTCGATGCCATCGTCGTTGAAACCACCGGCCTTGCCGACCCGGCACCCGTCGCCCAGACCTTCTTCATAGACGACGACGTGCGCGCCAAGACCCGGCTCGACGCGGTCGTCGCCATGGTCGACGCCAAGCACCTGCCCCTGCGCCTGAAGGACAGCCGCGAAGCGGAAGACCAGATCGCGTTTGCCGACATCGTCATCGTCAACAAGACCGATCTGGTTTCGCCTGAGGAACTGGCAATGGTGGAGCGCACCGTGCGTGCCATCAATCCGTCGGCACGCATTCACCGGGCCACGCGCGCCGGACTGCCGATCGCCGAAGTGCTCGACCGTGGCGCCTTCGACCTTAAGCGTGTGCTGGCCGACGATCCGCATTTCCTCGAAGCCGACGACCACGATCACGTATGCGGTCCCGATTGCGACCACGATCACCATCACCACCATGGCCACGATCATGCCCATCACCACCACGGACATGATCATGACCATCATCACGACCATGACCACGGGGCGATGGCGCCCATTCACGATGTCACGGTGAAGTCGGTTTCGCTTCGCGGCGGCACCATGGATCCGCAGCGGTTTTTCCCGTGGATCGACAAGATCACCCAGATGGAAGGGCCGAACATCCTGCGCCTGAAGGGAATCCTCGCGTTCAAGGACGATCCGGACCGCTTCGTCATCCAGGGCGTTCACATGATCGTCGAGGGTGACCATCAGCGGCCGTGGAAAGACGGCGAAAAGCACGAAAGCCGCCTCGTCTTCATCGGACGCGAGCTCGACGAGGACCGGTTGCGGCGCTCCTTCGAGGCCTGCCAGGCCTGATGCCGACCGTCGCCCCGCTCGATCTTGCCGGCCATTGCCTTGCCGTTGCCTTCGTCGGTGACGTGGCGCATTTCGCGCTCGCCGATGGCACGATTCACCGCACCGACAGCAACCGGCCGATCGTCCAGCACGACGGCTTGCTTTGTTCGGCCGTATCCGCTGAGGGCGACGCGCTGGTGACCGGTGGCGAGGACGGCAAGGTCATGCGCCTTGCCGCCGATGGTTCCGTTGGCGAGCTCGGTTCGGCTGGCCGCAAATGGGTCACCTCGGTTGCCTGCGGTCCGGGCGGCGTTGTCGCCTGGGCCTCGGGGCGCGAGGCGACCGTGCGCTTCGCCGATGGCAGCACTAAAGGCTTCGTTCACGCGCGTTCCGTCGAGGGCCTGGCCTTCGCGCCGAAGGGGCTTCGGCTCGCCGTCGCCCGCTACAATGGCGTGACCATGCATTTCCCCGCCACAGACGGCAAACCGGCCGAACTCGAATGGGCCGGCGCGCACAATGCCGTCACCTTTTCGCCGGACGGCGCCTATGTCGTCACGACCATGCAGGAGAACGCCCTGCACGGATGGCGGCTCGCCGATGGCCGCCACATGAAGATGACCGGCTATCCGGCCAAGGTCAAAAGCCTGTCGTGGAGCACGAAGGGACGTTGGCTGGCCTCGTCCGGAGCCCCGGCGGCCATCGTCTGGCCCTTCCACGGCAAGGATGGGCCGATGGGCAAGGCGCCGCTCGAACTTGGGACGCGCGGCGATTCGATGGTGACGTCGGTCGCCTGCCATCCGGCCGAGGAGCTTGTCGCGATCGGCTACGCGGACGGGATGGTCATGGCGGTGCGCTTGGCGGACGGTAGCGAGGCCCTGCTGCGCCGGCCGGGCAAGGGCGCGATTTCCGCGCTCGCCTGGGACCGGCGCGGTGCCCGCCTGGCTTTCGGCGCCGAGACCGGCGATTGCGGCGTGGTCGACATCACCGCCTGAAGGATCAGCGGCGCGCGGCTGGTTCCCTTCGGGTCCAGATGAACGTCAGGACCGCCGCAAGCACCACGATCTGCACCGCCAGCACCCAGGCCGGAACGGCAAGAAACCAGCTGATGACCGGCGTCACGGCAATGGCAAGCGTCGCCGCCTTTTTTCCCTTCCGGCTGATGGCGCGATCCCGCTCCCAAGCGACGATCGGCGGACCGAGCTTCGGATGTGAAACCAGCCAATGGTGCAGCGCAGGCGACGAGCGCGAAAAACTGTAGGCGGCAAGCAGCAGGAACGGCGTCGTCGGCAGCAACGGCAGGAAGATGCCGGCGATGCCGAGGCCGAGAGCAGAAACGCCAAGACCGAACCAGATCGGACGCATGCGTTCCTGCTGACACCTAACGGCGGCGCCGGCAATGCTCATCTTGACGGGAAACAGGCTTGCGCCCAACTTCCGCCGTCAATACCGGGTCCATTCTGGTCATGCGCTTGCCCGCCTCGCTCATTTTCGCGTCGATTGCTTCCGCCACGTTGGCGGCCGGCGTTACGCCGCCTCCGTCGCAAGGCGGATCGGGCGCGGCGGCCCAGCGCGCGCTCGCCGGACCCGACGAAACGACCGACTGGATGGCCACCGCGATCGCGGAAGACATGGCGCGCCGGTTCCGCAAGGATGGCAGGGCCATGACCGCCATCGAATGTCGCTCCAACGCGAACCTCGACGTCGATTCCGGTGAGGGGACGGAATTTCGTTTCACCTCGGTCGTCAACGACGCCCGGACCGAGTGGACGTGGCGTGAATTTCCTTCGCCGGACATGAAATCGGCGGACCGGAAGCTATCCGACGAAGGTTACCGGCTGGTCGTAAGCCAGGAGTTTCAGCGCCTGCCGTCCGGCCAGAAGCGGACCTGCGCGTTGTGGCACAAATGACTGCCCTCACTCGGCCGAGCAGGTGATTTCGCCAGCGAGATCGACGGTTTCGGCAGTGTCCGCCCGATAGATGCGAACGGAATAGGTTCCGGCGTAACTGTCCTCTTCCTCGCGGCTGGACGCGCGGATTTCAACCGTGAGATCGCTGAACGGTTCGCCCGTATTTTCCTTGTAGAGCAGGAAGCGAAGCTCGGTGCCGTCGAACCAGAATTGGGCGAGGTCGTCTTTCACAAACGCGGTGTTCGCCCACTCGCCCGACGCGTTCGTTCCCTTCAATCCGACCTTGCCTTCGAAATCGAAAACCGCGCCCGACCCGCGTGTCAGCGCGGCATGAACGCTGAGCGTCACCGCCCCGTCGTCGACATCGCACCACGCGCCGCCGGAAGCGTAAGCCGGGCATGCGGCTGTAACAAAAAGGGCTGCAAGCAGGCGTTTCGACATCGCGGACCTCCCGCCGGAAGGAGACCGGCAGGCATGACGATTGCGGATTTTTCCCGCCGCTGGCAAGAAGGGCGCATCCCTTCTGTCGGAGCCATCATGAAAAAACCGAAAACCATCGGCGGCGTGGCGGCAGCCCGCATCGACGCGCTGATGCGCGAGGAATCCAAAGCCTATGCCGAAGCCCACCCGAAGAGTCGGGCCGCGGCCGGCAGCGGCATCAACGGATTCCTGTTCGGCCACCCGATGCACTGGATGGCGGACTGGCCGATGCCGTTTCCCTTCCTGGTGAAAACCGCATCGGGCGCGTCCATCACCGATATCGACGGCCACGAACTCGATGATTTTTGCCTCGGCGACACGGGATCGATGTTCGGCCACTCGCCGCCACCGGTCGCCCGGGCCATCCGCCGTCAGGCGCGGCACGGCCTGACCTACATGCTGCCCGACGAGGATGCCGTCGAGGTCGGCAGCCTGCTCGTCGATACGTTCGGGCTGCCGCATTGGCAGATCGCCACCACCGCGACCGACGCCAATCGCTTTGCCTTGCGCGTGGCGCGCGCCGTGACCGGCCGCGACCGGATCCTGGTTTTCAACGGCTGCTATCACGGCACGGTCGACGAGACCTTCGTTCGCCTCGTCGACGGCAAGCCGGCAAACCGTCCCGGCCTTGTCGGCGAGTTCCGCGACCTGACCGCGCGCGCTTCCGTCATCGAATTCAACGATATCGCCGCGCTCGAAAAGGCGCTGGCCGGACAGGACATCGCCTGCGTCATCACCGAACCGGTGCTCACCAATTCCTGCATGGTGTTGCCCGATCCCGGCTTCCACAAGGCGCTGCGCGCGCTGACCCGCAAATACGGGACGCTCCTGCTGATCGACGAAACGCACACGATTTCTTCCGGTCACGGCGGCTACACCCGCACATTCGGCCTCAAGCCCGACCTGTTTGTGCTCGGCAAACCGGTTGCCGGCGGCGTGCCGGCGAGCGTCTGGGGCATGAGCGACGATGTTGCAAGTCACTTCCGAGAGAGCGAGAAACGTCGCGAAGCCGGCCACTCGGGCATGGGCACCACGCTATCGGCCAATCCGCTGCAGTTCGCTGCCATGCGCGCCTGCCTGTCGCAGGTGATGACTCCGAAAGCCTATGCGCGCATGGACCGGCTGGCCGCCCGTCTGGCCGCCGGCCTTGAGGACTCCATTCGCCGCCACCGCCTGCCCTGGCACGTCTCGCGCGTCGGTGCCCGCGTCGAGTTCATCTGCGCACCCGGCCCGCTGAAGAATGGCACCGAGGCCGAACGCGCCCATGCGCCGGCGCTCGAACACGCGATCCATCTCGCGCTCGTCAACCGCGGCATTCTGATCGCTCCTTTCCACAACATGATGCTGATCTCGCCGGCGACGCGGAAGCGGCAGGTCGGGCGGCTCGTATCAGCCTTCGACGATATTGCGGCGCGGCTTGCGGCATGAGAAAAGCCGGATAACGACAACAACACCCAGGGCATCATGACATCTCCGACCGGTTCCGATCCGAAGGAAGCCGAAGACTTTCTCGCCGCCCACCCCGAAATCGAAGCCATCGACATCGTCATGACCGACGTCAACGGCGTCGGACGCGGCAAGATCATCCGCCGCCATGAGCTCGAAAGCCTTTACAAGGGCGGCCGCAACCTGCCGACATCGATTCTCGGCCTCGACATCACCGGTGAGGACGTCGACGAGACCGGCTTGGTCTGGGACACCGGCGACGGCGACCAGCTCGGCTGGCCGATCCCGGGGAGTTTGCGGCCGCTCCACGGCGCCAGACCGCAGCGTGGCCAGCTTCTGATGTCGATGTTCACGCGCGACGGCAATCCGGCCGGCTCCGACCCGCGCCTCGCCCTCGTCGCCCAGGTTGAAGCGCTCGCGGCAATGGGCCTGCACCCAGCCGGCGCCTTCGAGCTGGAGTTCTTCCTGCTCGACCCGGATCGCGACTCGGAAGGGCGGGTCCGCCCCGCGCGCGCCGTCGTCGACGGGCGTTCGAGCGGCAAGACGGAGGTCTATTCGGTCGACCATCTGCATGGCATGGAGCCGCTCTTTTCCGACATCTATGCCGGCGCCAAGGCAATGGGCCTGCCGATCGAGACGCTGATCTCGGAATATGCCCCTGGCCAGTACGAGTTGACCCTGCACTATCGCACCGACATCCTCGCCGCCGCCGACGATCTGGTGATGTTGAAGCGGCTGGTGCGCCAGCAGGCCCGCCGCCACGGTGTCGTCGCCTGTTTCATGGCCAAGCCTTTCGCCGGCTATGCCGGTTCCGGCATGCACCTGCATGTCTCGGTCCGCGACGGAGAAGGCCGCAACGCCTTCTCGGAGGAAACGGAGGGACAGTGGTCACCGCGCCTTCTCAATGCGCTTGGCGGCCTTGTGAAAACCATGGGCGAGTCCATGCTGGTCTTCGCCCCGCACGCCAATTCGTGGCGGCGCTTCGTTGCCCAGTCCTACGCGCCGGTCTCGCCGACATGGGGCGTCAACAACCGCTCGGTGGCGCTGCGCGTTCCCGCAGGCGACGTGAAGAACCGGCGCATCGAGCACCGCCCGTCAGGCGTCGACGCCAATCCTTATCTCGTCGCCACGACGGTCTTGGCCGGCATCCGCAAGGGGCTGGAAGAAGCGATCGATCCGGGCCCGGAAACAGTCGGCAACGGCTACGCCGCCGAACGGAACGACGCGACGATGCCCACCGACTGGCGTTCGGCCATCGAAGCTGCGGCCTCGTCGGAGTTCCTGAAACAGGCACTCGGCCCCGACCTGCACCGCACCTTTATCGCCATCAAGAAGGCGGAGTATTTCCGCGTCGCCCGCACGATCACGGAACTCGACTACCACCTTTACCTGCACGAGGTCTGACCGTTCAGGCCGAAAGCCAGGGTGCGGCCCATCCGAGGCCGTCCTCTGTTCGTGCCTGAGGACGGTATTCGCAACCGACGAACCCGTCATAGCCATCGCTGGCAAGCGTATTCATCAGCGCTGCCATCTCGGCCGTATCCGGCTCGTTTCGGCCGGGAACGCCGGCGACCTGCACGTGGGCGATCTGCGCACGATGGCGCCGCCATTCGCTTACCGCATCGCGCCCCTGCATCGCTGCGTGGTATGCATCGAACTGGATCTTGAGATTGGCGTACCCGACCAGGCCAATGATGCGCGACGCCTGGTCCATCGAGGTCAGGAAATAGCCCGGCATGTCGATCGGATTGATCGGTTCGATCGTCACCGTGATCCCCGCCCCCGCCGCGGCGTCACACGCATAACTGAGGTTGCGGATATAGGCCTCTTCGAAGGCCGCCCGTTCCTGGCCCGGCGGAACGATACCGGCCATGCAATGGACCAGCCGATTGCCCAACTCCTCGGCATAGCGCATGGCCTTGCCGACGCTGGCGCGGAATTCCGCCTCCCGGCCGGGTAGCGCCGCAAGCCCGCGCTCGCCCGCCTCCCAGTTCCCCGGCGACAGGTTGAACAGCGCCTGGGTCAGGCCATTTTCGTCGAGTGCCGCGCTCAGGTCAGCCGGATCGAAATCATAGGGAAACAGGTATTCGACCACGCCGAATCCGGCGGCGCGAGCCCGCGCGAACCGATCGCGGAACGGCGCATCGGCAAACAGGAAGGACAGGTTAGCGGCCAGGCGCATCAGACGCCAAGTGCGGATTTCGCTGCCCGTCCGGCGACATAGGTCTCGACAACCGCACGGTCGTCACCGAGTGTCTGCAGCAGGAACAGTTCCTCGGCCAGCGTCGTCACCGTTTCCATGCGCAAGCGCATGGCCGGCGTCGCCCGGGTGTCGAGCACAACCAGATCGGCGAAACGGCCCTTCTCCAGCGAACCGAGGCTTTCAGCAAGGGACAGGGCTTCCGCATTGCCGCGCGTGACCTGCCAGAACGCCCGCATCGGGTCGAGCTTTTCACCACTGGCCGCGATCACCTTGTAGCCCTCGTCGAGCGTACGCAGCATCGAATAGTTGGTGCCGCCGCCGACGTCCGTCGCGATTGCCATGCGCAGCGGCTTCGCCCGCCGCCGGTAGCGTTGGTAGTCGAAAAGGCCGGACCCGAGGAACAGGTTCGAGGTCGGGCAGAACACCGCGACCGACCCGCTCTCCGACAGCGCGTCGGCCTCACGCTCGGAAAGGTGGATGCTGTGGCCGAACAGGCTTTTGCGCCCCGTCAGGCCGTAGCGCTCGTAAATGCCGGCATAGTCGCCGCAATCGGGATAGAGCGAATTGGTGAAGGCGATCTCGGCGCGGTTCTCCGACAGATGCGTCTGCACGTGACAATCGGGAAACTCCCGCGCCAGCGCACCCGCCGCTTCCAGCTGCGCCGGCGTGGAGGTGATGGCAAAGCGCGGCGTGATCGCATAGGAGAGCCGCCCGCGTCCATGCCATTTGCCGATCAGCGCCTTCGTGTCCTCGTAGCTACGCCGCGCGTCATCCGTCAACGCGTCGGGCGCGTTGCGGTCCATCATCACCTTGCCGGCGACCATGGCCATGCCGCGACGCTCGCTCTCGGCGAAGAACGCCTCGGCCGATTGGGGATGCACGGTGCAGTAGACCGCCGAGGTGGTCGTCCCCTGGCGGACCATCTCGTCGAGAAAGGCCGAGGCGATCTGCGCCGCATGGGCCTCGCTGGCGAAGCGCGTCTCAGCCGGAAACGTGTAGTTGTTCAGCCAGTCGAGCAGTTCTGCCCCATAGGAGCCGATCACCTGCATCTGCGGGAAATGCGCGTGCGCGTCGATGAACCCCGGAATGATCAGATACGGGCGATGGTCGATCACCACATCGTCCGCGCCCCGGGGCAGGCTGGCGTAAGCGCCGGCCGCGACGATCACGCCGTTTTCGACGACCAGCCCGCCGTCCTCCTCGAAGCTCCAGGCGTCGCTGTCGTCGATGGCTTCTGGCGCCCGGCGGAACGTAAGGGTACGGCCGCGCAGGATCGTTCTGTTCAACGGATCGCCCCTTCGTACCACGCGACGATCAGGGCGCGCTCCTCGGGCGAGATGGAGGTGATGTTGCCCGGCGGCATGGCGTGGCTGCGGCCGGCCTGGAGGTAGATCTCGCGCGCGTGCGCAGCGATGTGCGCGTCATCGTCGAGCCGCACGCTCTTCGGCGCCTGCCTGATCCCGTCCCAAACCGGTTCGGCGGCATGGCACATCGAACAGCGCCCGAGCACGGTGTCGCGCACAGCGTCGAAATGGGCGGCCGAAACGAACTTCTGGTCGACCGGGACCACCGCCTGTTCGCCTCCCAACACCCGCGGCACCGTCGACAGCCAGATGATGACGATGAACAGGATCGCCGAAACCGCCCACGTCCAGTAGGGCGTGCCCTTTCCGGCGTGCATCGAATTGAAGAAATGGCGGATCAGCACGCCGATGAGGAAAATCAGCGCCGCGATGATCCAGTTGAATTGCGTGCCGAACGCCAGCGGGTAGTGGTTCGACAGCATCAGGAATATGACGGGCAGCGTCAGGTAGTTGTTGTGGAGCGAACGCTGCTTGGCCTGTTTCCCGAGCGCCGGGTCGGGCGCCTTTCCGGCAAGCAGATCGGCCACGACCTTCTTCTGGTTCGGGATGATGATGAAGAACACGTTCGCTGACATGATCGTCGCGGTAAACGCGCCGAGATGGAGGAAGCCCGCACGCCCCGTGAACACCTCGGTGTAGCCCCAGGCCATCGCCACCAGCACGACGAACAGCAGCAGCATCAGGCCGGTGTCGCTCTTGCCCAGCGGCGACTTGCACAGTAAGTCGTAGATCAGCCAGCCAATGCCGATCGAGGCCAGCGAAACGAGGATCGCCGTGGTCCCCGACATTTCGAAGCGCTCGTGGTCGACGAGGAAGAGCGAGGCGTCGGCGTAATACAGCACCGCCAGCATGGCGAAGCCGGTCAGCCACGTCATGTAGCTTTCCCATTTGAACCAGGTGAGGTGCTCGGGCATTTGCGCCGGCGCGACCAGGTATTTCTGGATGTGGTAGAAGCCGCCACCGTGCACCTGCCATTCTTCGCCGTGTGCGCCGGCCGGTAGACCAGGTCGCTGCTTCAGTCCGAGATCGAGCGCGACGAAATAGAAGGATGAACCGATCCAGGCGATGGCGGTGATGACATGCGTCCACCGCACCGCGAAAGCGAGCCATTCCCAGAAAACGGCGAAATCGTCCATTTGCGGCCCCTTTTCGACACACGCCACAATGGCGGCTGCCGCATTACAAGAAAAGGGGGGTAAAGCCGCTCGACTTTCAAAAAAAATGCGAAAATATTGGCGCCCTGACACAGCGGGGCTGATACTGAATCATGGCCTATCTGGACAATATCGCGGTCTTCGTCCGCGTCGTGGAGCTGGGCAACCTGTCCTCCGCCGGCCGCGACATGCGCATTTCGCCGGCGGTCGCATCGAATCGCATCTCCGAACTCGAGAAGCATCTCGGCGTCCGCCTGTTCAATCGCACCACGCGCCAGCTCACGCCGACCGAGCACGGCCGGGTCTTCTACGATGGTGCACGCAAGGTCCTTGAAGCCGTCTCGGGTGCCGAAGCGGCCGTCTCGGCCCTTTCCAGCCATCCGCGCGGTACCATCCGCGTGACCGCGCCGCTCGGGCTCGGCCGGCGACTGATCGCCTCCGGCATCCCGGAGTTCCGCGACCTTTATCCCGAGATCGAGGTGCGCCTGCGCCTGTCCGACCACGATGTCGACATTCTCAAGGAAAGCATCGACCTGGCGTTCGTACTGGGAACGCCCGAGGATTCCTCGCTGCGCATGCGTTCGATCATGGACATCGAACGCGTCCTGGTCGCTTCCCCGGCTTACCTTGCCAAGCACGGAGAACCCGCCTCACCTGACGAACTGACCGGGCGCCAACACGATTGCCTGCTGCTGCGCTATCCCGGTTCGCGAGAATATTGCTGGCATCTCCAGGCTGCTGGCGGCGTGCGCAAATACGATGTCGACGGGCCGTTCGATTCCGATGATGGCGACGTGCTGACCGGCTGGGCGATTGCCGGACGTGGCATCGTCTGCAAGCCGCGCTTCGATGTCGAACCCTTTATCCGCGACGGGCGCCTGAAGGTGATCCTGCCCACCAATCCTCCCGCGCCGGTCAAGCTTGCCGCCATCTACCCGCACCGCGAATTCCAGGACCCCAAGATACGGCTGTTCCTCGATTTCATGGCCGATCGCTGCCAGCGCATGATCCGCAGCCTGCTCGACGGCAAGTCATGAACATCCTCAACATGACCTCCCACCGCGAGAAGCTGGTGTCCGGCCTGGGCGGCTTCATCTCGATCCTCGTCGCCCTTGGCCTCACCGAGACCATCGAAACCGGCCTTGCCGGATCGGCCCTGCTTCTGGCCTCGATGGGCGCAACGGCGGTTCTGCTCTTTGCCACGCCGCACAGCGCCCTGTCGCAGCCGTGGAATGTGATTGGCGGCCATGTCGTCTCGGCCATTGTCGCCGTCGCCGTTCACGCCGTCGCGCCGCACCCGGTTGTCGGCGGCGCGCTCGCGGTCGGCCTGGCCATCACGGCGATGCATTACCTGTCGTGCCTGCATCCGCCGGGTGCGGCAACCGCGCTGATGCCCTTTGTCGGCGGTCCCGCGGTCGCGGCCTACGGGCTATGGTTTCCGCTGTTTCCGACGGGAGTCGGCGCGGCTCTGATGGTGCTCGTCGCCATCGCCTACAACTGGCCCTTCGCATGGCGCCGCTACCCGGCCGCATTCGCTCCGAAGGCAGGGCGGACCGGTTCGGATTATCCCGACATCGCCCACGCCGATCTCGTCAACGCGCTGGCCCACATCGACTCCTTCATCGACATCAGCGAGCAGGACCTTCTGCGCATCTACGAGTTGGCAACCAGAAGAGCTCGGGCGAACGGCGCCGACAAGCCCCCGCATTCGCGGCCTTGAACACCCTCAAAGGCGACGTCAGCCTTGCGGAGCGGCCTGTGCAGCGGTCGCCACGGACCGGTGGCGCATGAAGGCCGCCATCAGTTCCGCGGCCGTCAGCGCCGCCACCACGGCGGGACGCTTGTCGGCGGTGGTTCCCCCGATCGGGCACGTCAGCCTCGCAAGCGCCTCGCTGTCGCCGCCAGCCTCCTTCAGCCACCAGCGCTTGAACGTCTCCAGCTTCGTCGCTGACCCGATCATGCCGACATAGGCAGTATCGCCCCGCCTCAGCGCTTCGGCGACGATGAGGAAATCGAGCGCGTGGTCGTGCGTCAGCACCACAAACGCCGATCCGGCTGGCGCGTCGCGGACCGCCTCCTCGGGCACCGCTTTCAGCCGCTTCGTCACCGTCTCCGGCAGCGCGGACAGGGTTCCCTCACGCGTTTCCACGACCGTCACCTGAATTGGCAACAGCGATAGCGCCTCGGCAAGCGCCTTTCCCACATGCCCGGCCCCGAAGACGACGACCTGCGGGAGCGCTGCCGCCATCCTCCGCTCCCGGTCGGCCAATTCGTGCCGCCCGTCCTCGTCGAGCAGGCGCAGGTCGAGCGTCACGCGCCCCCCGCAGCACTGGCCGATCTCCGGGCCGAGCGGAATTTCCATCGCGCCCTCCCCGGCCTCGCCAGCGAGGATGCGCTGCGCCCGATCGATCGCCTGGAACTCCATCTGCCCGCCGCCGATCGTACCGATCATCCCGGTCGCGCCGACCAGCATCCACGCGCCCTCCTCCCTCGGCGTCGAGCCGAGGGCCTGCGCAACGTGGATCGCCACGACACGGGGATTGGCGGCCAGGAAGGCGGAAAGCCGTTCCGCCCCCTCGCTCATGCCGGCACGGCCTCGCGTTTGAGCCGTTCCACCGCCATCAGCACGCGCTCGGGCGTGGCCGGCGCGTCGAGGCGCGGGCAGATGCGATGGCCCGCAACCGAGGCAACGGCGTCGGAGAGCGCGTGCAGCACCGAGATGCCGAGCATGAAGGGCGGTTCGCCGACCGCCTTTGAGCGGTGGATGGTCGGTTCGGCATTTTCCGCCCAATCGGCCAAGCGCACGTTGAAGACCTTCGGCCGGTCCGAAGCGAGCGGAATCTTGTAGGTCGACGGCGCGTGGGTCGTGAGCCGGCCCTTGGCGTCCCACGCCAATTCCTCCGTGGTCAGCCAGCCCATGCCCTGAACAAAGGCGCCCTCGATCTGGCCAATGTCGATCGCCGGGTTCAGCGAGCGACCTGTCTCGTGAAGGATGTCGACCCGGTCCACGAGGTATTCGCCGGTCAGCGTGTCAATGGTCACTTCGGCGCAGGCCGCGCCATAGGCGAAGTAGTAGAATGGATGGCCTTCGCCTTTGTCGCGGTTCCAGTGAATCTTCGGCGTCTTGTAGAAGCCGGTCGCCGACAGTTGCACGCGCGCGACATAGGCCTTTCCGACCAGATCGGCGAAGGCGATCTCCTCATTGCCGATCCGGACCCTGTTGGGCAGGAAGACGACCCGGTCCGCCGCCACCTTGTATTTCTCCGCCGCGAACGTGACCAGTCGCTCCTTGATTGTCCGCGCCGCCGCAAGCGCGGCCATGCCGTTCAGATCCGAGCCCGAGGATGCCGCCGTCGCCGAGGTATTGGGGACCTTGCCGGTCGTCGTCGCCGTGATTTTCACGCGGTCGACGTCGATCTGGAATTCTTCGGCAACGACCTGCGCCACCTTGAGATAGAGCCCTTGCCCCATCTCGGTTCCGCCGTGGTTGAGGTGGACCGAACCATCGGCATAGACATGCACGAGCGCGCCCGCCTGGTTGAAATGCGTCGCGGTGAACGAGATGCCGAATTTGACCGGCGTCAGCGCCAGTCCACGCTTCAGCACCTCCGAATTGGCATTGAAAGCACGGATTTCGCGCCGCCTGCGACGGTACTTGGACGACGCCTCCAGCTCGTCGACGAGACGCGCGATGACGTTGTCCTCGACCGTCTGGTGGTAGGGTGTCACATCGCGCCCGGGCCCACCGTAGAAATTGGCCTTGCGGATATCGAGGGGATCCTTGCCGAGCGCGAAGGCAATTTCGTCGATGACGCGCTCGACGGCGACCATGCCCTGCGGCCCGCCGAAACCGCGAAAGGCGGTGTTCGAGACGGTGTTGGTGTAGAGCGCCTCCGAACGGGCATGGACCGCCGGCAGGTAGTATGCGTTGTCGCAATGGAACAGCGCCCGGTCGGTGATCGGCCCGGAAAGGTCGGAGGAAAAGCCCGCACGGGCGCGGAAATCGTAGTCGATCCCGGTGATGACGCCATCGTCGCCGAACCCGACATCGTAGGCGACAAGGAAATCATGCCGCTTTCCCGTCACCATCATGTCGTCGTCGCGGTCCGGCCTGATCTTGACCGCGCGACCGAGCTTCTTGGCCGCGATAGCGGCGATGGCCGCGAATTGGTTGCCCTGCGTTTCCTTGCCGCCGAAGCCGCCGCCCATGCGCCGGATTTCCACTGTCACCGCATTTGACGCGACACCCAGCGCATGCGCCACCATATGCTGCACTTCACTGGGGTGCTGGGTCGAAGAATGGATGGTGACATCGCCGTCCTCGCCGGGGATGGCGAGCGCGATATGGCTTTCGAGATAGAAATGCTCCTGGCCGCCCATGCGCAGGGCGCCCGCGGCGCGGTGCTTCGCCGCGCGCAGGGCTTTTTTCGCGTCGCCCCGCTTGAGCGACATGCCGGGGGTCACGGCTTTGGTCGCGTCGGCGACATCGACGACAAACGGCAGGTCTTCGTACACAATCGTCGCCAGCCGCGCCGCCCGCCGCGCCTGATCGCGTGTCTCGGCGATGACCGCGAAAACCGGTTGGCCGTGAAACTGCACGACGCCTTCGGCGAGAATGGGCTCGTCGTGGCGCCCTGTCGGCGAAATGTCGTTGTGACCGGGGACATCCGCCCCCGTCAGCACGGCGACCACGCCAACGGCGTTGCGCACCGCGTCCAGGTCCAGTTTGAGGATACGCGCATGCGCCCGGTCGGTGAGGCCGAGCGCTCCGTGCAAGGTCCCCGCGGGTTCAAGTATATCATCGATATATTGAGCATCGCCGCGCACATGCTTGGCCGCCGAATCGTGTGCGAGAGATTGCGACACTCCGCCGCGAATCGACGCCGACTGCTTTGCTTTCCTTGGATTTTTCATCACGCCGCCTCATGCCTCCGCAACGAAACGGGGCGACCGCCGCCCGTCGCTTCCAGGAAGGTGCGAAGCAGCAGGTTGCGCGCCGCGGTCATGCGGTAGTCGGCGGAGGCCCGCATGTCGGTGATCGGGGAGAAATCCTTGATATATTCACCCATCGCCGCCTCGACTGTCGCGCGGGTCCACGGTTTGCCGGCCAGAGCCATTTCAACAGCACGTGCCCGTTTCGGCGTCGCCGCCATCCCGCCATAGGCGATGCGGGCCGAGGTCACGAGACCGTCGGCGACCGCGATCGCGAAGGCACCGAGCGTCGAGGTGATATCCTCGTCGCGGCGCTTGGAGACCTTGTGGAACGCCACAAGCGTGTCCGTCGCGGGAATTGGCACCTCGATCGACTCGACGAATTCACCGGCTTTTCGGTCCTGCTTGCCGTAGGCGATGAAGAAATCCTCCAGCGGCAGGCGCCGTCGCTTCGCCCCCTTGCGCAACACCAGCGTCGCGCCGAGCGCGATCAACGCCGGCGGCATGTCGCCGATCGGCGAGCCGTTGGCGATATTGCCGCCGATCGTTCCCATGTTGCGCACCTGTTCGCCGCCGATGCGGTCGATGAGCCGGGCAATCGCCGGGATCCGCGCCGCCAGCGCGGCACGGGCCTCCGAATAGGAGACCCCGGCGCCGATCCGAAGCGCGCCGTCGCTGTCGCCAACCGTTTTCAGTTCATCGAGCCCGCCGATGAACAGCGCCGGTTCGATGGCACGGAACCGCTTGGTCACCCACAGGCCGACATCGGTCGCCCCGGCGACGACGGTCGCGTCTGGGCGTTTGGCGTAGAGAGCGGCAAAATCGTCGAGATTGGCCGGCACCAGCGCACCGCCGCATTCCACCCGCGCCCCGTCGCGCAGCGAGGCGAGCCTTGCGATGATCTCGGCCCTCTCGGCGACAAGCCGGTCGCGCGCCTGGCCACCCGCTTTCGCCGCCGCCTTCGCCGCCTTGACGATCGGCTCGTAGCCGGTGCAACGGCACAAATTGCCCTGCAGCGCTTTTTCGATCGCCGCGTCGGACGGATTCGGATCTCGCATCCACAGCGCATAAAGCGACATCACGAAACCGGGTGTGCAAAATCCGCATTGCGAACCGTGCAGGTCGACCATCGCCTGCTGCACCGGGTGCAGGCTTTCGCCCCGGCCGCTCAGATGCTCGACCGTGACCACGTGACAGCCGTCAAGCGAGCCCAGGAAGCGGATACAGGCATTGACGCTCTCATAGGTGAGGCTGTCGCCGGAGAGCCGGCCGACCAGAACGGTGCAAGCGCCGCAGTCGCCCTCCGCGCAGCCCTCCTTGGTCCCGGTCAGGCGGCGCGAGAGTCGCAGCCAGTCGAGAAGCGTGGCGTCCGCCGCGACAGTCCCGAGCACGACCATTTCATCATTGAGCAGGAAACGGATGTCCTTGCGGATCGTTGGCCGGGCCATTCGTCAGCTCCCGCGATAAGTCGAATAACCGTAAGGCGATAGCAGCAGCGGCACGTGGTAATGGGTGTGCTCCGCCATGCCGAAGCGGATCGGCACGATATCGAGAAACGCCGGTTCCGGAAGCGCGGGCGCCTCGCGGCGCAGATAGTCGCCGGCGTGAAAGACCAGTTCGTAGAAGCCGGTCGCAAATTCCGTTCCCGCGAGCAGGGGAGCGTCGCAGCGCCCGTCGGCGTTGGTGACCGCCATCTTGAGGTGGCGGCGCGAGCCGCCGTCCACCGCGTAGAGGTCGATCTTTAACCCGGATGCGGGGCGCCCGCTCGCGGTATCCAGGACATGCGTGGTCAGTCGCCCTTCGCCTGCGGCCACCATTTCGCGCGTCCTCCCGTTTCCATGATTGTGTTCCAAAGCAGCGCTATTCATAAAGGGCCCCGCCGCGAAGCGGCAACGAAAGACTTTCAAGAATTTGAGCGGGAATGCGCGGGCCGTCGGTTCGCTAGATTCACGCCGGAGAACGCCGGGAGATCGTATTGCCACCACGTTACGAACGAAACATGCGCGGCTATGGCCGTCGCCCGCCGGACGCGCGCTGGCCGGATGGCGCGCATGTCGCCGTGCAGTTCGTGGTCAATTACGAGGAAGGCGGCGAGAACTGCCTGCTTCACGGCGACGCGCAGTCGGAAGCCTTCCTGTCGGAGATAGTCGGCGCCGCGAACTGGGCGGGCCAGCGCCACTGGAACATGGAATCGATCTACGAATACGGCGCGCGGGCCGGTTTCTGGCGGCTTCATCGCCTGTTTTCGGCAAACGACATTCCCGTGACCGTCTTTGGTGTGGCGAGCGCCCTTGCCCGTTCGCCGGAGCAGGTGGCCGCCATGCTGGAGTCCGGATGGGAAATTGCCTCCCACGGACTCAAATGGATCGAATACCGGGACATTCCGGAGGCGACCGAACGCGCCCATCTTGCCGAGGCGATCCGCCTGCATGCCGAGGTGACCGGCGAACGGCCCTCCGGCTACTATCTCGGCCGCACGTCGATGAACACGGTCCGCCTCGCCGTGGAGGAGGGCGGTTTCGAATACCTGTCCGATACTTATGACGACGATCTGCCGTACTGGTTGGAAATCGCCGGCCGCGAGCAGCTCGTCGTGCCCTATACGCTCGACGCCAATGACATGCGCTTCGCAACGCCGCAGGGTTTCAATTCAGGCGACCAGTTCTTCGCTTATCTGCGCGATTCCTTCGATGCGCTGTACGCCGAGGGCGAAGCCGGCTCGCCGAAGATGATGACCATCGGACTCCATTGTCGCCTGGTCGGGCGGCCCGGCCGCGTTCTTGCGCTGAAGCGCTTCATCGACCACGTCAAAAGCCATGACAAGGTGTGGATCGCCCGCCGGATCGACATCGCGCGCCACTGGAGACGCGAGCACCCGCGCGCTCACTCCGCGCCGGCGCCGAGTGCCATGGACCGGGCGGCGTTCGTCGACCGCTTCGGCGGCATCTTCGAACATTCGGCCTGGATAGCCGAACGGTCCTATGAGCTTGAACTGGGTCCGGCGCATGACAGTGCCGTCGGCCTGCACAATGCGCTCGCCCGCGTCTTCCGCTCCGCCTCGGCGGACGAGCGCCTTGGCGTGCTGCGCGCCCATCCCGACCTTGCCGGCAAATTGGCGATCGCGAAACGGCTGACGGCGGACTCCACCGCGGAACAGGCCTCTGCCGGACTTGACGCACTGACGGATAGCGAGCGCACCCGTTTCAGTGAACTGAACGCCACGTATGTCGAGCGCTTCGGATTTCCGTTCATCATCGCCGTGCGCGGACTGACCAAGGCGGATATTCTCGCGGCTTTCGAACAACGGATCGCCAATTCCCGTGAGACGGAGTTCGCAACCGCCTGCGCCCAGGTCGAGCGCATCGCATTGCTCCGCCTCAAGGCCATTCTTCCCTGACATACCGGTGATACATCATTGAAAGAATTCCGATGAACAAGTCTGGCTATTTTGCCCCGCACGGCGGCCATCCCGATCAGACCCAGCTTCTGACCGACCGCGCCGTGTTCACGGAAGCCTATGCGGTGATCCCGAAAGGCGTCATGCGCGACATCGTTACCAGCAATCTGCCCTTCTGGAACGCCACGCGCGCCTGGGTGCTGTCGCGTCCGCTGTCGGGATTCGCCGAGACCTTCTCCCAATATATCATGGAGGTCGGTCCCGGCGGCGGTTCGGCGCAGCCCGAGCCCGACCCGCGCGCCGAAGCCGTGCTGTTCATTCTCGAGGGGCAACTGACCCTGACGATCGAGGCGGCTGTGCACGACATGCAGCCGGGCGGCTATGCCTTCATTCCGCCGGGTGCCCGATGGTCGGCGGCCAACACAAGTTCGGCGCCCGTCCGCTTCCACTGGATCCGCAAGGCCTACGAATTCGTCGGCGGCATCGATGTGCCGGGGCCGATTGTTGCCAACGAGCGCGACATCGTGCCCGCGCCCATGCCGGGCACGGATGGCCGGTGGGCGACCACCCGCTTCGTCGAACCGACCGACGTGCGCCATGACATGCATGTCACCATCGTGACCTTCGAGCCGGGCGCCGTGATCCCCTTCGCCGAAACGCACGTGATGGAGCATGGCCTCTATGTGCTCGAAGGCAAGGCGGTTTACCGGCTGAATCGGGACTGGGTGGAGGTGGAGGCAGGCGATTACATGTGGTTGCGATCCTTCTGCCCTCAGGCCTGCTACGCGGGCGGACCAGGCCGTTTCCGTTACCTGCTGTACAAGGACGTGAACCGGCACATGAAACTGAAATGACGCGGCGCACCATCCGGGCAAGGCCGTTGACGCGAGAGGCCTTCGCAGCCTTCGGCGATGTGATCGAGACGGCCGGCGCGCAGCATTTTCCGATCAATGGCGGCATGTGCGAGCGCTATCACGACCTTGCCAGCGTTGAGGCGACCGGCCCGGAGGCCCGCGTGCTGGTGTCGATCTTTCGCGGCAATCCCTACGCCATGCCGCTGACCTTGAAGCTGGTGGAACGCCATCCGCTCGGCAGCCAGGCCTTCGTGCCGCTGTCCCCGCGTCCCTTCCTCGTCGTGGTCTGTCCCGACACGCCCGACGGACCTGATACCCCGCAAGCCTTCCTGACCGCGCCCGGACAGGGCGTGAACTATGCGCGCAATACCTGGCATGCGGTCCTGACGCCATTGGGCGAGCCGCAGGATTTTCTGGTCGTCGATCGCGGCGGGACCGGAAGCAATCTGGAAGAATTCGCGTTCCCAGAACCGTGGACAATCGAGCTTCCGGAGGCCGGAAATGACTGACGCCCGTTTCATTGCCCGTCTTCTCGACGTCATCGAATTCGACGTGCTTCCGAAAACGGAGGCGGGCGTGGCTGCCGGCAACAAACTCTTCGGCGCCGCCCTTCTCAGGAAATCGGACCTGTCATTGGTCCTTGCCGAAACGAACAACGAGATTGAAAACCCGCTGTGGCACGGCGAAGTCCACACGCTGAAGCGGTTCTACGAGATGGCCCGCTCCGCCCGGCCCGAAACGAAAGATCTCGTCTTCGTCTCGACGCACGAGCCTTGCTCGCTGTGCCTCTCGGCCATCACCTGGGCCGGCTTCGACAATTTCTACTATCTTTTCAGCCACGAGGATTCGCGCGACGCCTTCGCCATTCCGCACGATCTGAAGATCCTCAAGGAGGTCTTCACCCTCGATCCGGGCGGCTACAACGCCGAGAACGCCTTCTGGAAAAGCTATTCCATTCCGCGCCTGATCGCTGCTCTGCCGGAAAGGGAGCGGATGCTCTTGTCAGCCCGTGTCGTGGCGACCGGCACGCGCTACGCGGCCTTGTCGGATGCCTATCAGGCCGGCAAGTCGGACAACGACATCCCGTTGAACTGAATTCGTTCAGGCAGCGGCGGCGTCGAGCGCGGCGCGCGCTTCCATTTCGTCGCGCACCACCGCGACATCGTAGCCCGCACGCGCGGCGATCGCCGTGACTGCTTCGATACCGAGGCGCGGCGCGGCGTATTGCGCCCACAACAGCGTGCAGCGCGTGCCGGTCCGGCAATAGAACAGCACCGGAGCCGTGGCGGTCGATGCAATGGCGATGAAGGCGTCGACGTTTTCCTCGTCGGTGATTTCGTAGCCGCGCAGAGGTTGGTGGTGATAGGCGAGCCCGTGAGCTTCGGCCAGCACCTTGGCCTCGGCATGCGGCAGCTGGTCGGGCGCTTCGCCATCGGGCCGGTTGTTGACAATGGTCCGGAAGCCGAGGCGGGCGATTTCGGCAAAATCCTCGGCGACGAGTTGCGGAGCGACAGCGACACCGGTCTCCAGATACTTGATGATCGCCAAGTGAGCCTCCATCGGGGTTCGGACGCCTCGTCCGTCACTGGCTTTTTACCCCGACAGGCCAAGGCGCAGCAAGCCGTATTGGAAAAAATACCTAATAATGTCAAGATTGCAGGCCATTCATAGAAAATTCTACTAATAAAGCGTTGATTTTGACAATCCGTACTCGCTTTCCCCGACATCACGCAAATTCATGCGCCTGCCAGGCCGGCTTCTCCGCTTCCGTCGGTGCCAATTGCGGCATAGCCTGCGTCAAAGGAGGAGCACATGCGAACGATTACCGGGTTTCCCCGCAAGGTCATCGAGCATGCGGATTGGGGGGTCGTCATGCCTGACGGCTGCCGGCTGTCCGCCCGTGTCTGGATACCCGCCAATGCCGAGGCCGACCCCGTGCCCGCGATCGTCGAGCACCTGCCTTACCGCAAGCGTGACGGGACCACCTATCGCGATTGTCTCACCCATCCCTGGTTCGCCGGTCACGGCTACGCCTGCATCCGCGTCGACATGCGCGGCAACGGCGATTCCGAAGGACTGATGGACGACGAATACACCGATGAGGAATGGGCCGACGCCATCGCGGTCATCGAATGGGCGGCGGCCCAGCCCTGGTGCAACGGCAAGGTCGGCATGATGGGCATTTCCTGGGGCGGCTTCAACGCGCTGCAGGTCGCTGCGCTCGCCCCGCCCCCGCTCAAGGCGGTCATCACCCTGTGCTCGACCGTCGACCGTTACGGCGACGATATCCACTACAAGGGCGGTTGCCTGCTCGGCGAAAACGTCGGCTGGGCCGCCAACATGCTGTCCTATTCGTCCCGCCCGCCGGACAGGGCGCTGGTTGGCGAAAAATGGCGCGACATGTGGCTGAACCGGCTCGAACACGTGCCCGATCTCGCCACCCGGTGGCACCAGCACCAGTCCTGCGATGCCTATTGGAAACGTGGATCGGTCTGCGAGGACTACGCGGCCATCCGCGCCGCCGTGCTTGCCATTGGCGGCTGGCATGACGGCTACCGTAACACCGTCGCGCATCTGGTGGAAAATCTCGACGTCCCCGCGAAAGGCATCGTCGGGCCGTGGATCCACAAATACCCGCACTATGCCGCGCCGCAGCCGGCCATCGGCTTCTTGCAGGAAGCCAAGCGCTGGTGGGACCGCTGGCTGAAGGATCATCCGACCGAGGTGGAGTCCGATCCGGCCATGCGGCTCTGGTTGATGGACGCCGTCCGTCCCGCTCCCTGGCATCCCGAAAGGCCGGGGCGTTGGATCGCCGAACAGCAATGGCCGTCGCCAACGATCCAGCCGCGCGAGTTTTCGCTCACCGATTATGGTCTTTCGACGACGAGCGGTTCGCTGGACCGCCTCGTCGCCTCGCCTCAGGACTGCGGTCTGGCGACGGGCGAGTACTTCCCCTTCATGTTCGGTCCGGAGCTTCCATCCGACCAGCGGATCGACGATGCACTTTCGACCTGCTTCGACACGGTTCCGCTGCGCCAGGCGATCGACATCGTCGGCGCACCGCGGATCCGCCTGACCGTCGCCGCCGATCGCGCGCAGGCCAATGTCTGCGTACGTCTGTGCGACATCCATCCCGACGGCGCCTCCGAGCTGATCTCGTGGGGCGTCCTCAACCTGTGCCAGCGCAATTCACGCGAGACGCCTGAACCGCTTGAGCCGGGCGCGGACGTCGCGGTGGATATCGCGCTCGATCAGTGCGCCTATCGGATTCCGGCGGGCCACCGGCTTCGCGTCGCCTTGTCGACGGCCTACTGGCCAATGGTCTGGCCGTCACCGGAGGCTGCATCGCTGCGCCTGACCGCCGGTTCGCTTTCCCTGCCGGTGCGTCCCCTCGCGATCGAGGACGAGTGGCAATTCGAGCCTCCGGAAGCCGCGGCTCCCTGGGCGACGCAGCAATTGCGCCCGTCCGCTTCGACCCGCCGTATCGAACGCGACGTTGCAACCGGAACGGTCGTGCTGATCGTCGAAAATGATTTCGGCGAAGTTCGCGATAAGGATCACGGGCTCCTGAATGGCTCCCGATCTCGCGAAATCTGGTCGATCTCGCCCAACGACCCGCTGTCGGCCACGGTCGATATCGAATGGGAGCAGACCGGCGGTCGCGACGACTGGGCGTGGCGGACGCTGGCAAGGACGACCATGCGGTGCACCGCCGGAAATTTCCTGTTGAACTCCAGCCTCGAAGCCTGGGAAAGCGATGAGAAGGTGTTTGCGCGCCTCTGGGAGGAATCGGTGCCGCGCCGCTGCCTTTGACGCAATCGTCCGGAATGCTGACGGATAATGACAAAGTGAATTCGCAAAAAGCAGATCAATCGATTCGCATTGCTTCATAGTTGGGGGAGAAAAACAGGGAGGTCCCCCATGTCTGACGAACTGTTCTACCTCGGACGCCGAGTCGCTGGCGGCAAACTGAGCCGCCGCGATTTCCTCGGACGCGCTGCGGCGCTGGGCGTTTCGGCCACTTTTGCCAATTCCATCCTCACCAGCGTCGGCTATGCCGAGGAACCCGTGAAGGGCGGCACGCTCAAGGTCGGCATGTCGGGCGGCGAGTCCACCAACAGCCTGGACCCCGCGCTTGAGGCATCGCAGACGCCGTTCATGAACGGTAATCTGTGGGGCGACAAGCTCGTCGATGTGCTGCCCGACAATTCCATCGAATATCGTCTGGCGACCGAAGTCGGCGCCTCCGCCGATGCCAAGGTCTGGACCTTCAAGCTGCGCAAGGGCGTGCAGTTCCACAATGGCCAGGAAATGACCCCGGCCGACGTGCTCGCCACGATGGAGCGCCATGCCGACGAGAATTCCAAGTCCGGCGCGCTCGGCGTGATGAAGGGCATCGACTCCATCAAGGTTGACGGCGACAACCTCGTCGTCGCCCTGAAGGACGCCAACGCCGACTTGCCGTTCCTGATGGCCGACTACCATCTCATCATCCAGCCGGGCGGCGGCAAGGACAAGCCCGATGCCGGGCTCGGTACCGGCCCCTATGTGATGAAGGAGAACCAGCCGGGCGTTCGCCATGTCTACGAGCGCAACCCGAACTACTGGGATTCGTCTCGCGGCCACGCCGATCAGGTCGAGATCATCGTGCTGAACGATGACACAGCGCGCGTCGCCGCTCTGCAGTCCGGCCAGGTCCACATGATCGATCGCGTGCCGCCGAAGATCGCCGGTCTGGTCGCCAAGGCTCCGGGCGTGCAGCTGAAGAGCGCGCCGGGACGCGGCCATTACGTGTTCATCATGCATTGCGACACCGGGCCGTTCGACAACAACGACCTGCGCATGGCGATGAAATACGGCATCAACCGCAAGGAAATGGTCGAGAAGATCCTGTTCGGCTACGGCTCGGTCGGCAATGACATGCCGATCAATGCGGCTTACCCGCTCTTCTCCGACGATATCCCGCAGACCGAATACGATGCCGACAAGGCGGCCTTCCACTTCAAGAAGGCCGGCTCGCCTGCAGTACTGTTGCGCACTGCCGACGGCGCCTTCCCCGGCGCTGTCGACGCCGCGCAGCTCTTCCAGGAGAGCCTCAACAAGGCCGGCATCAAGCTCGACGTCAAGCGCGAGCCCAATGACGGCTACTGGTCGGATGTCTGGAACAAGCAGCCCTTCTGCGCATCCTACTGGGGCGGTCGTCCGACCCAGGACCAGATGTATTCGACCGCCTATCTGTCGACGGCCGATTGGAACGACACCCGTTTCAAGGTGCCGGAATTCGACAAGATGCTGCTGACGGCCCGCGCCGAACTCGACGGGGCCAAGCGCAAGGCGATCTATCGCGACATGGGCGTCATGGTGCACGACACTGGCGGCCTGATCTGCCCGATGTTCAATGACTGGCTGGAAGCGGTCTCCGACAAGGTCGGCGGCTGGGCGGTTGACGCCAACCAGACCATGATGAACGGCCTCGCGCCGTCCAAGTGCTGGCTCAAGGCGTAAGAGCCCGACGATGGGCCGATCCTTGCCGATCCTGGTGGCCCAGCGCTTGGCGCTGGGCTTCCTCCTCCTCCTCGCCGTCTCGGTCGTGATCTTCGTTGGCACGCAGATCCTGCCCGGTGACGTGGCGCAGTCGATTCTCGGCCAGTCGGCCACGCCGGAGAACCTCGCCAATCTGCGCGAGGCTCTCGGGCTCAACCAGCCGGCCTGGCTGCGTTACCTGAAATGGCTTGGAGGAGCGCTGACCGGTGATTTCGGCACGGCGCTGACCAACGGCGAGAACATCTCGGCGGCAATCGGCAAGCGCCTCGGCAATACTGTCTTTCTCGCAAGCGTGACGGCGATAGTCGCCGTCCCGATTGCCATCCTGCTCGGCCTGATGGCCGTGCGCTACCGCAATCGCTGGCCAGACAAGCTCATCTCGATGGTGACGCTGGCCTCGATCTCGCTGCCCGAATTCTTCATCGGCTACCTGCTCATCTACTATGTCGCCGTTGTGCTCGGCTGGTTCCCGAGCGTTGCCACGGTCGACGATTCGATGTCGCTCGGTCAGCGGCTCTACGCGACCGCCCTGCCCGCCGCGACGCTGACGCTGGTGGTGCTGGCGCACATGATGCGCATGACCCGCGCTGCGATCCTCAACGTCATGCAGTCGGCCTACATCGAAACGGCCGAGCTCAAGGGCCTTTCCGGCTTCACCGTCATCGCTCGCCACGCTTTCCCCAACGCCATCGCACCGATCGTCAACGTCGTCATGCTCAACCTCGCCTACCTGATCGTGGGCGTGGTCGTGGTCGAGGTGATCTTCGTCTATCCCGGCATGGGCCAATATCTGGTGGATCACGTGTCGAAGCGCGACGTTCCCGTGGTGCAGGCTTGCGGCATCGTTTTTGCCGCCTTCTTCATCGCCCTGAACCTTTTCGCCGACGTCGTGTCGATCATCACCAATCCGCGCATCCGGCACCCGAAATAGGTCACCCATGTTCGCTCGGATCCCCTTAAGCGCAGTCATCGGAATGGTCCTCACCGGCCTGTTCCTCATCGCCGCTCTGTTTGCCTCCTGGCTTGCGCCCTACGAGATGACCGATAGTTCCTTCGGCGTGTGGGAACCGATGAGCCTCGCGCACTGGCTCGGCACCGACAATCTCGGCCGCGACCTGCTCTCGCGCATGATTTTCGGCGCGCGCACGACGATCTTCATTGCCGGCGCGGCGACGCTTCTGTCGTTTTCGCTCGGCTCCTTCCTCGGCTTTGCCGCCGCGGTCATCGGCGGCTGGCTCGACTTGGCGCTGTCGCGTTTCGTCGACCTGCTGATGTCGATCCCGACGCTGATCTTCGCCCTGGTCGTCCTGTCGGTCCTGCCCTCCAACATTCTGACGCTCATCCTCGTCATGGGCATTCTCGACTCCACCCGCGTCTTCCGCCTGTCGCGCGCCGTCGCGGCCGACATCAATGTCATGGATTTTGTCGAGGCGGCCCGTCTGCGCGGCGAAGGAACGCTCTGGGTCATCTTCCGCGAAATCCTGCCAAACGCGCTGTCGCCGCTGGTTGCCGAACTTGGCCTTCGCTTCATTTTCCAGGTGCTGTTCCTCTCCGCCCTGTCCTTCCTCGGCCTCGGCATCCAGCCGCCAGAAGCCGACTGGGGTGGCATGGTCAAGGAAAACAAGGATGGCATCGTCTTCGGCATTCCCGCTGCCCTTATCCCCGCTGGGGCGATCGCGGCGCTGGCCATATCGGTCAATCTGGTGGCCGACTGGGTGCTGAACCGCACGTCGAGCCTGAAGGGAGGACGCGGTGGCTGAAAATCTCCTCGACATTCGTAACCTCCGCATCGAGGCAACCGTCTACCCGCCCGGCGAGGAGCCGCACGATGTCGTCCTCGTCGAGGGCGTTTCGCTGACCCTGCAGAAGGGCAAGGTGCTCGGCTTGATCGGCGAATCGGGAGCCGGCAAGTCGACCATCGGGCTGGCCTCGATGGGCTATGGCCGCGGCGGCGTGCGCATCACCGGCGGTGAGGTCATGCTGAACGGCCGGGACGTCCTCAAGGGCGGCATTGGCGGTCTGCGCAAGCTGCGCGGCAAGGAGGTCTGCTACGTCGCCCAGTCGGCCGCCGCCGCATTCAATCCGGCACACCGGTTGATGGATCAGGTTGTCGAAGCGGCCGTCCGCCATGGATCGGCAACGCGCGCCGACGCGGAAAAGCGCGCTGTCGTGCTCTTCCGAAAGCTCGGGCTTCCCGACCCCGACAATATCGGCAAGCGTTTTCCCCACCAGGTCTCCGGCGGCCAGTTGCAGCGGGTGATGACCGCGATGGCGCTGTGCTCCGAACCCGACCTGATCGTCTTCGACGAGCCGACAACGGCCCTCGACGTCACCACCCAGATCGACGTGCTCGCGGCGATCAAGGACGCAATCCATGAATTCCAGGTGGCAGCCCTGTATATCACGCACGATCTGGCGGTCGTCGCCCAGGTGTCGGACGACATCATGGTGCTGCGTCACGGCAAGATGATCGAATATGGCGAGACAGCCCAGATCATTCACGCGCCTGTGCAGGATTACACCAAGGCGCTCGTTTCGGTGCGCCACATCGCCCACGGCGAAAAACATTCGAAATCGGCGCCGATCCTCAAGGTCGAGAATGTCACGGCGGCTTATGCCAGTGGCGCGGTCAAGGTTCTGAAGAACGTCTCCGTCGAGGTGGAACCTGGCCACACCCTTGCCGTTGTCGGCGAATCCGGTTCGGGAAAATCCACCCTCGCACGCGCCATTACCGGCTTGCTGCCGCCACAAGAGGGCTCCATCACTTTTGCCGGGCGGCCATTGTCCCGCGCCCTCGCCGGCCGCAGCAAAGATGATCTGCGTGAAATCCAGATGATATACCAGATGGCCGATGTCGCGATGAATCCGCGCCAGACGGTCGCGACCATTATCGGCCGCCCACTCGAATTCTATTTCGGCCTGAAGGGTGCCGAGCGGGATAAACGCGTTGCCGAACTGCTCGACGAAATCGAGATGGGCGGCAAGTTCGCTGGCCGCTATCCGGCCGAATTGTCCGGCGGCCAGAAGCAGCGCGTCTGCATCGCCCGCGCGCTTGCCGCCAAACCAAAGCTCATCATCTGCGACGAGGTGACGAGCGCGCTCGATCCTCTGGTCGCCGACGGCATCCTGAAATTGCTCCTGAACCTGCAGGCGGTCGAGCATGTCGCCTACCTGTTCATCACCCACGATCTTGCGACGGTGAAGGCAATCGCCGATTCCATCGCCGTCATGTATCGCGGCGAGGTGGTGCGCTACGGTCCGAAGGCCAAGGTGCTTTCGCCGCCCTTCGATGCCTATACCGACCTGTTGCTGTCGTCGGTTCCCGAAATGGAGCTTGGCTGGCTGGAGAAGGCTATCAAGGGCCGCCGCATGCAGAGCGCCGGAAACTGATCAGGATGCCGCTTCGATCGAAGCTCCTCCTCATCGTCGTCGACGGCGTGCCCGAGCGCAATTTCCGTCGCCTGTTCGGCAATCTGGAGGGCTGGGTCGAGCATGGTGAGGCCCGCGTGTGGAAGCACCGTTCGATTGTTCCGTCGATCTCCGGGCCCTGCTATGCCTCGATCCACACAGGGACGCCGCCGCAGCAGCACGGCGTTCTCGCCAACGAGATCCGCTTCCGCATCGGCCTGCCCGACGTATTCTCGGAAGTATCGAAGGCCGGTGGCCGGACCGGATCGGTGACGCATTCCTACTGGTCGGAATTCTTCAACCGCTATCCTTTCGACCTGGTGCGCGATCTGGAATATGACGAGCCGGAAGGTCCGATCACGCACGGCCGTTTCCATTCCATGACCGGCTATGGCCGCGAAAACCAGATGACGCCCTCCGATGTCGATCTGTTCGCGACGCTGACGATGCTGACCGAGCGCTTCGCCATCGATTACGGCATCCTCCACACCTGCACGCTCGATTCCATGGGCCACCGTTTCGGCCACGACTGTCTGGCGATGGACAACGCCTGCCTGCATATGGATGTGATGCTCGCCGCCTTCCTGCCGCGCTGGCTGAAATCCGGCTACGAAGTCATCGTCACCGCCGATCACGGCCAGACCGATCGCGGCACCCACGGCGGGCGCGAGGATTTGCAGCAGGATACGGCGCTCTACTGGTTCGGCGGCGGCAAGGGGCCGGCGCAAGGTACGGTCATCGACCAGTTGCAAATCGCCCCGACGATCCTGTCGCGCCTCGGCGTGCCGATCCCGAAGACGATGAAGGCTAAGCCGTTTCTCGCCTAGGGCAGCACCTCATGCTAGATTCGGCTCGGTTGGGTCTCGTCATGACAGGCAAGGCGAAAGCTACCAAGCGAAAACGGAAACCCCGTTCACCGACGGTCGCCCAGAAGGTCTGGGGCCTTCTGGTCTCTGCGGCGATGGTTGGTTTTTCGGGATGGCAGCTCGGTTCGGCGCTCTTCAAGGGCGAAATGTACGGGCGCGGCAGCCTGGTCATGCACTGGTCCGGCAATCCGTTGTTTTTCGCGCTCGCTTTCGCCTTCTTCCTGTTCGTCTTCGTCGCCGGCATTGCCATGTTCGCAGGAATGGCCTTGTCCCCGACCGCGGCAGCGCAGGAGACGTCTCGCCTGGCACATTTCGGAAGACCGGGGGACACCCAGGTTGTCGTCGATCTTGCCGATCAGGACAAGGAAAGCCGGCGCTCGAAATAGCGCACCAGCTTGCTGCCGCCGTGAATTGCCGCTTCGCCCACCGCAGCAAAGCCCATCGCTTCGTGAAAAGCGTCCGACGCCGGATTGGGCGGGTCGGCATTGACCTCGCAGACGACACGGTCATGACCGGCCGTCCGCGCGGCATCGAACAGGTCCAGATAAAGCGCCTTCGCCAGTCCCCGGCCCCGCGCCGCTCGCGACGTCACCACGCGATCGACATAGACGAACCGGCGGTAGCGCTCGCGGAACCACAGGAAATTCGGGCTGTCGTAATCCGCGTCCTGGTCGAAGGCGATGATGAAGGCGTCAACGGAACCGATACGCCGGGCATGAAACGCTTCGCCGGCCATATGCCAAAACTTCCTCGCGTCGAGCCAGGACAGTTCCTCGGCATGCGCGTTGTTGAGCGCCAGCAGCGTCCCTTCCAGCGCCGGATCGAACCGCAGGATTGCACTCAATAAAGCCAGTCTCCCCGGCCCAGCGCCCCGACGGCGTCCACGATCCGCGTGAACGATTGGCGCGCGCGCGTCACCGTGTGTCGGGCCCTCAGATAGCCGTGCACCAATCCAGGTTCGACGACCGAGTGGGCGTTGCCGCCGGCCGCGACGATCCTGCCGCAATATTCCGCGCCATCATCGCAGAGCGGATCGCATTCCGCCGCGGCTACCACGGTCGGCGGCAGGCCTGAGAAGTCCGTGTCTCGCAAAGGTGCCTGCGTTACGTCGTTTTCCGGTGCCGGCCCGCCACTCCGAACTTCGCGATAGAAGAGCAGGTCACGCATCGTCAGCATCGGTGCTTCGGCATGGGTCACATAGGACCCCTTGCCCATGTCGCCGCCGAGCCCCGGATAGATCAGCACCTGGCCTGCGGGCTGCCGTCCCCGCCCCCGCACCGCGTGCGAAACCGCTGCGGCGAGATTTCCGCCAGCGCTGTCGCCGGCAAGCACGATCGGCCTGTCGGTGGCGGTTCCTGCCCATTCGAATGCTGCGAGCGCATCGTCAAACGCCGCCGGATGCACATGCTCGGGCGCCATGCGGTAGTCGACCGCCACGACGTCGAACCCGATGCGGCCGCACAACTCGGCGCAGACGTCGTCATGGCTGTCGAGGCCGCCGAGGATGAAGCCGCCGCCGTGATAATAAAGGACCAGCGCCTCCGCCTTTGCCCCGGCCTTGGTGTAGCGCCGTGTCGGGATGGATCGACGGGGAGCCGGAAGCGGTTCGTCGCGCGCCGTCACGCCCTCGGGATAGCCGGCGAAGAACTCTCGGCACATGCGGTCATAGATGTCGCGCTGCTGGGCAATGGTGTAGTCGATCGTATCGGGCGGATACCAGGAATTGGTCCGCTCGATGAAGGCCCAAGTCTCGGCATCAATGATGGTCGAATAATCGGTCAAGCGTCACCGCCCCTTCCACACCGGATCGCGCTTCTCGGCAAAGGCCTTGAAACCCTCCAGATTGTCTTCCGACCCGTAGAGCAGGTCGACGGTACGGAACTTGCGCTTGGTGATCCAGTTCATCGCCTCCTGGAAACCCATCGATTCGGCTTCGCGCGCCACCTCCTTGATCGCGGCGAAGACCAGCGGCGGGCCGCTTTCAAGCAGTCGCGCGATCTCCCAGACGCGCGCGCTCAGCGTCTCGCCATCGGCTAGAACTTCGTTGACGAGACCCCAGCGCAGGGCCTCGGCCGCATCCATCCAGCGGCCGGTGAGAAGCAGGTCCATCGCCACATGATACGGGATGCGCTTCGGCAGTTTCACCGTCGCGGCGTCGGCAAGCGTGCCGGCGCGGATTTCCGGCAGCGCAAAGGACGAACCTGCAGAGGCGAAGATGAGGTCGCAGGAGAGCGCCAGTTCGAACCCGCCGCCGACCGCCATGCCCTGCACACAGGCGATCACCGGTTTGTTCATGTCGCGCAGTTCCTGCAGGCCGGCAAAACCGCCAACGCCATAGTCGCCGTCGACCGCGTCGCCCGACGCGGCGGCCTTGAGGTCCCAGCCGGCGGAAAAGAACTTCTCGCCCGCCGTCTGCACGATCGCCACGCGCAATTCCGGATCGTCGCGGAATGCCTCGAACGTCTTGCCCATCGCCCGCGATGTTGCAAGGTCGATGGCGTTCGCCTTCGGCCGGTCGAGCGTGACCTCCAGAATGCCGCCGACACGCCGCGTGCGCACAACCTCGGACATGACCGTTCCTCCCTAGATTCGGACCCTAACCAGCGCATCCACCGCGATGGCATGTTCAGGCTTCAGCATCAGCGGATTGATTTCGATCTCCTCTATCGTCTCGTCCGCACGTATCAGCGCGCCGAGCCGCGCCGCGATTTGCGCTGCCGAGGCGACATCGGCTTTCGGCCGGCCGCGATAGCCGTCGAGCAGCGGCCAGAGCCTCAGCCGTTTCATCACCGCCAGAATATCCTCGGTCTCCGCCGGTAACACCAGTGTCACGGTATCGGCGAGCAATTCGGCTGTAATTCCACCGAGCCCGAGCGTCAGCGTCGCGCCATAGACGGGATCGCGGCGTACGCCGACGAGCAGCTCAGCGACGGCGCCGGCGACCATCTCCTCGGCAAGGTAGCCCACCGCCCCGAGAATGTCGGGCTGGCCGTCCAGCGATGCCAAGCCGAGACGCACAGCGCCGGCCTCGGTCTTGTGGGCAAAGCCCAGGCCTTTCAGCGCCAATGGCGGCTTGAGCACCGCGATCAGGCTCCGCAACTCGGCAATCGTCGCGGCGGTCACGCCGCGCGGCGTCGCCACCCCCGCCTTTCCCAGCAAGGCCTTGCCTTCCGCCTCGCTGAGCTGACGGGTCGCAAAAGCGGGAACCGGACGCGCCGGCCGCCAGCCTTCCTTTCCCGGCGGCGTCTGGGCGGCTTTCAACGCGGCAAGCGCCGTTTCCAGCCCCATCAGCGTTGCAACACCGCGATCGAGCAGCTTCCCGGCTTCGGCTTCGTCGAAATTTTCAGGCAGCGAAGCGACCGGGAAGGCTGGCTTGCCGGTCACCGCCTGCGCCGCCTCGATGGCGTCGATTGCCGGCCGGTAGGAGGACGGATCGCACCGGTCCGCGCGCGGCGGATCGATGAGGAAGATCCCGGCGTCGTAGCCCGCCAGCATGGTAGAGAACACGTCCGTCGTGCGCGGCCCGTCGCCCCAGATGAAAGTGTGGTAGTCAAGCGGATTGGCGATGGCCACGATCGGCCCGAGGATGTCGCCGAGCCTCGCGCGCTGCGCCTCGGAAGGCGGCGGGAAGTCGAGCCCGAAGGGCGCCGCCAGATCGGCGACCAGACCTGCCTCCCCGCCCGAACAGGACAGCGAACACAGCCGCGATCCCATAGCCGGCCCGTGCGCGTGGAAGATTTTCAGCGTCTCGATCAGTTCCGCCGGCGAGTTCACTTCCGCGACGCCGATGCGTCGGAGGAAAGCTGACGACGCCGCGCCGCCGCCGGCGAGCGACGCTGTGTGCGAAGCCGCCGCGGTGCGCGACAATTCGGTCTTGCCCGACTTGATCGCCGCGAGACCCTTGCCCGCCGCCCGCGCGCCATCGGCGAGCGCGGCGAAGGC
>WPCK01007079.1_pt1 | contig 41736 bp, 31 predicted proteins | sample 5399851 | NCBI WGS metagenome assembly WPCK01 (sample SAMN12869471, study PRJNA574797) | sludge metagenome | isolation source: wastewater treatment of pH11 | place: China:Beijing | collected 2019-05-20
CGGCATAAGCACGAGCGCGGGAGTAGATTTCAATGCTGTTGTCTTTCAACCACCGGGCGGCTTCAACGCCGACAACAGAGCACATTTCGCTGAAAGAAATGTTCTCGTCGTGACCGCTCGCGGCCTTTGTCGCCGGGGTAAATATCGGCTCTTCAAGGCGGTCACAATTTTTCAGGCCGGGTTTCAGGCGGATTCCGCAGACTGTGCCGGATTTCAGGTAGTCGCGAAAACCCGAGCCAGCCAGGTACCCCCGCACGACACATTCAATCGGGGCAACACGACACTTGCGGACGATAACGGCTCTCCCCTCCAGCCACTCTTTTGAAATCCCGTCTGGTAATTCCAGTCCAGACAGATCGGTCGATACGATGTGATTTTCCACACCCAGCCATTCAAACCAGAAAAGACTGATTTGATTGAGCACGCGGCCCTTGTCGGGAACAAGTGTTGGCAGAACCCAGTCAAAGGCGCTGATCCGGTCGGTCGCGACCATCAGATAGTGATCGCCGATATCGTAAACGTCCCGGACTTTTCCCTGTCTCGAAAGTGTTATCGACAATGTCGGCCTCCCCTCACTCGCCGCAACCGGCTGGATTCCCATGAACATCGGCTGGCAGTCTATCGCCACCTGGCCGGTGTGAAAAGGCACCGGGGAACAGCCTGATTGGCCGCACACGGCGGACTCGATGGGCAGGTGATAAAAAACGGCGGCAACGTTACGATAGGGGAAGAAAAGCGTCGTCCCCGGCGGGAGATGCCGGATCATTCGAGAGGACCGGATGGGTCGATACAGTTTCACGATTCCTGACGACGATCGCTTCGTTGCCGAGTCGTTCTCGCGTGCGCAAATTATTGGACTCGACGGGATTCCCTGGACCAGCAGTTCCGCGATTCAGGAAGACAATCTGGTGATCACCAGGCACGTCGATATTTCCGGCAGGTTGCTGGTCCCTTTTCGCACGTCTCATCACGGTATCCTTCACTTGCCGACAGGGACTTTGCCCGAGTCAGGTTCACCATGGCGCGTCGAGGTTGAACTTGCCCGTGGATGCCTCAATCGTTTGAGGAACCAGGTGTCGATCTGGCAGGAAAGCGGACTGCACATCCCGGCAAACAGCCTGCTTGCCATCGACAAACAGGTCAACGCCTATTCCGAGGCACTTTTTGGCTCGCAAGCCGACAACAATGGCGCTGCCCTGAAGTTTGGCAACATTATCGACGACGCTGTCGACCTGATGGTTCTCTTCACACAGGAATTCACGCACCAGGTCGAGATGATCAGCAAGAGCGATCCCAAATATGTCCCCGTGCATTGCGGCGTGAGGGCCGTCAGCAGCGAATCAACAGTCAACAACCTGCCGCCGATCCAGCTGGTACCGTCCTTTGACTCGATCGTGGCCGAAACGCAAACGATTGACGTCAGGCCCTTTGGCGCGATTGTGAACCGGATGGCCGGTCTCGCATCGGGGAAGGTCATGATTTGTGGGCCGGTCATTGATTTTTCGGACGCCGAATTGCCGCTATGGCTTCGCGGAACGACGACTTTCGAGCAGAGGCTGGCGCTGGTCAAGATGGTTTGTCGCGACATCGGGCTTCAATACGGGAAGGGCATCCGGCTCTTCAATCCAGTCGCCGGGATCAGTGGTGTCGGTCACCAGTACTTCAATTATCCGCAACAATTGCAGATGGCAGTTGAGGTCATGGAAGTGGTCGACCGCACAATGCCGAATTCATCGACGATACTCAGTTTTGACCAGCCCTGGGCCGAGCGTCTGTCCATGGCGAATGGTGGAGTCCCGGCGATCGAGATTGCCGAGTCTTTGTTGCGTTATGGCACCAGGCTGACTGCGGCCGGACTTGAATTCCTGCCGGGATATTCTCCACAAGGGACTTTTTTGCGGGATCCGCTGCAATGGATCGACCTTGTCGACCGCTGGTCCCAGTTCGGGCTTCCGCTGGTGGTCTACCTGGCTGCTCCACTGGTAACGAGCGACGGGAAATTGCCCTCCAGCCGTTTCGCACAGACGATTTCGGAGTCGTGCCTGGCTCCCGAATTCGTGGACCATCTGGTGATGTTGATCGAGTTGCTGAAGAGCCGTCCGTCGGTGAATGTTGTCGTCTGGAAATACGGTTCCGACGCCGAGAATCCGCGATTTCCGCTTTCCGGCCTGCTCGACGAACACGGCAAGGAGAAACCGGCTACCGGGCGAATCCTGCAGGCTCTTGGCCTGTAGACACGCGCTTTCCCGTTTCCGGCGGCCGCTGACAATTTGCGGCAGCGGGTTGATCGGCGGGCGCCGGAAGTCACTTGTCGCGGGAAAGGCAGACCAGGCAGATATCGTCTTCCTGAACGGCTCCGGCAGTGTGCTGGCGATGGCGGTTGATCAGGGCGTTCCCAAACTCGGCGGCGTCTTTCCAGTTCTTTTCTTCCATGATCGAGACGACCTGCGAATTTCCAAATTGCGCTTGCGACGTATTCGGGGACTCAGTGATCCCGTCTGTGAAAATGGCAACCAGATTGCCCGGCGCGAGATCGAGAACTTGTTGTTTGTAAGTCAATTCGTCGGTAATACCGACCGGCAGCCCTGAGAATTCCGTACTGAGACCGCGGACGGCCCCTCCCGGGGCACGGACGACCGGCGGAAGGTGTCCGGCGTTGACGACGGTCAGCGCATGCGTTTCCGGATTCAGGACGCACATGGCAATCGTGATAAATCGCTCGAGTTGCAGACGGCAAATGGCCCGATTGAGCTGGTCCATGGCCTCGCACGGAACTGCGTGCGTCGCCAGTGCAAACCTGGCTTCGGCAGAGACTTTTGCCATCAGCAATGCCGCCGCGATTCCGTGCCCGACAACGTCGCCGATCAGGATGGCAACCCTTCCGTCGGGCAATTCGATGTAATCGAAGTAGTCACCGCCGACAGCCTCTGCCGGCCGATAAAAATCAAACAGCCGATAATTGCGGATAACTGGCGGTTCAGCCGGCAGCAGCCGCAACTGGACTTCGTTGGCAAGTTCCATGTCCCGGTTTGTTCTTTGCCGGTTCATTTCCATTTCATGGACTCTGGCCCTGTCGATCGCAGCCGCCGCCTGAATCGCCACCGTCGCAAGGATTTCCAGGTCTTCCGGGGCAAATCCCGGTCCGCTCCGCGAAGTATCGAGCTGAATGACGCCCAGGCAACTTCCGTCCATCCCCACCAGGGGGGCGCACATGACCGAGCGTATGCGGAAGTCGATCATGCTCTGACTCAGATCAAATCGGTCATCCGTCGCCGCGTCGTGTGAGATAACAGCCGACCTCGACTGAATCACATGTTTGATAATGGTTCGACTGATCCGGAAAGTCGCATTCGGCTCTTCGCGTCGAAGCTTGAATGCCAGGGGGCGAAGTTCTCCATCCGCTTCACCGAGAACGACAAACCCGCGATCGGCGATGCGAAACAGGTCAAACAGGCTGTCCAGGACGCGCGGAATGACCTTGTCCAGCGAAATGGCCGATCCCAGAGCCTTCAGAATGCTGATCAGCGCGTCGAGGCGGACTTCCGGTTTCGCGGCAAACGCCGAGCCGGAGTGTTGACTGTCCATTTCCGCGATCTGCAGTTTGGACTGGATGACGGACAAGTCGCTGCCGAGCCGATCGTCCAGCAAGATCGAGCTTTCCAGTTTGGGAATTCCGGCTTCCTGTGTATTGCGTCCGCGGGAGTCGAGAATGGACTCCTCGAGGAAAAAGGTAAAACCGTGATCGCAGATGCGAATCCGGTCGCCGTTCAGCAAACGGGTCGGTTGCTGGACCATGCGGCGATTGAGAAAAGTCCCGTTGCGGCTCTTGAGGTCCTCGATCAGGAACTTGCCGTCCTTGTTGATAATGCGGGCATGATGGCGGCTGACCGCCGCGTCATCGATGACAACGTCACAATCGGGATGCCTCCCGATATGCACTTCTTCATCGCCCAGGTTGAATCGTTGCCCGATTTCCTTGTCGCCGTCAGACATCAAGTAAGGCATTTCGATAGAACCCGTAGAACGTGGAAAACAAGGCCCGCCGGCGGTCGCATCCGACAGGACGAGGGAAGACCGCCAGCTCCCGAGTATCGATTCTAGTCGGACTTGCCGGTCTGGTTCAGGGGGGAGCAGGGTCGCGTGGAATCTTTTCCCGATGCTTGAAAACAGCCAGGAGCAACGATAGCCTAAGGCTGGAAAGTTCTTCAGGTCCCGCCGATCCAGGGTGAATTTGTTCTTGTAACAACGCCATGGCATGCAACCAGAAAATCGCCGACACGCTCGAACAACTTGCCGACCTGCTCGAATTCACCGGGACCAATCCGTTCCGTCTGCGCGCTTACCGCAATGCGGCCAGGATCATCAGTGAGTTGCCGGAATCCGTTGCCGATCTCGTCGCCAAGGGTGAAGATCTCACGCGCGTGGAAGGGATCGGCGAGTCGGTGGCCACCAAATGCAGGGAACTGGTCACGACCGGCCGCCTGGAACAACTCGATGAGTTACTGACGAAAGTTCCCGCGACGGTGCTTGATCTGTTGCGCGTTCCCGGCCTGGGGCCAAAAAAGGCTGCTGCACTTTTTAACGGACTTGGCATTACCAGCCTGGAAGAACTCAGGGCTGCCTGCGAAGCGGGAAAGGTCCGTGAGCTGGAGGGATTTGCGGCAAAGACCGAAAAAACGATTCTCGATGGAATCGCCGTTGCCGCTTCGGCGAACAGCCGGAAATATTGGGCCGAGGCCGATGAACTTGCCAATCGGCTTCGCGAACATCTGGCGACGGCGGCCGGTGTGCAGAGGATCGAACTGGCAGGGAGCTACCGGCGTCGCAAAGAAACGATTGGCGAACTTGACATTGTCGCCACGGCGGACGATCCGGTTCCAGTCATGGATCGCCTCGCTTCCTTTCACGACGTTGCATCCGTCCTGTCGCGAGGCGATACGAAAATGTCCGTGCGGCTCGCCGACGGGTTTCAGGTTGATTTGCGGGTGGTTCCCGAAGAGTCCTTTGGCGCCGCATTGATGTATTTCACAGGCTCAAAAGACCATAACATTGTCTTGCGGGGAATGGCCCATGAGCGCGGAATGAGCCTTAACGAATGGGGCTTGTTCAAGGTCACGGGGAAGAAAGAAAAACGAATGGCCGGGGAAACCGAGGAGAGCGTCTATGCGATGCTCGGACTCCCCTGGTTTCCGCCGGAGATCCGCGAGGCGAGAAAAGAATTCCAATGGGCGGATGCCGGCGAACTCCCCCGACTGGTTGAGCTTGTCGACCTGATCGGCGATCTGCACATGCACACCAACGCGACCGACGGGAGCAGCTCGATCCGTGAAATGGCGGCGGCGGCCAGCTCGCGCGGGCGAAAATACATCGCCATTACCGACCACTCGCGACGTGTTGCCATGGCCAATGGGCTCGACGAAGCGAGATTGCTGGCCCAATGGGAGGAAATCGATTCCCTGCGAGACTTTCTCCCCGATATCCGGATCCTGAAAGGCATTGAAGTCGACATTCTGGAGAATGGCGACCTCGATTTGCCGGATTCGGTGCTGGCTGGGGCCGATTGGGTCACCGCCAGTATCCACTACGGCGGAAATCAACCCGCGGCACAGATTACGGCCCGCGTGATCGGAGCCCTTGCCAATCCCAATGTCGATTGTATTTCACATCCCACTGGCCGGCTCCTCAACCAGCGGGAGCCGTATGCCGTCGACATTGTGGAAGTCATCGCCGCAGCCGCCGCGCACAGAAAAATTCTGGAGTTGAACGCGCACCCGGCCCGGCTGGACCTGAACGATGTTCATTGTGCGATGGCGCGGGAATCCGGCGTCCCGATTGTCATCAACAGCGACGCCCACAGTCCGAAAGGACTCGATGTATTGCGATTTGGAGTCAACCAGGCGCGGCGTGGCGGATTGACGCGAAACGACGTCGCAAACTGTTGGACGTGGGAGGAGATTGCTTCGTGGCTTGAAAACGGCGTCAGGTCTGCTCCATGAAAAGAAAGAAAACTCCGGCATGTCTGGCGGGCCGGAATCTGCGCTTCATTTGCAGTTCCTGGAAATTGCCTGGGGGAGTATTTGTGTTGCGGCTAACCTATTGAGATCGGCATCCCTAATAAACCCCCTGTGCGACCAACGGGAGCCCCGACGTCGCGGGCCTTGGGGTTTGCCCCAGGTTCATTCGCCGCGCCGGGTTGAATAAAAAATACCACGGCCGTCAACTCCTGCACATGAAGATTGAATCATCCTGGTAGCCGAAACGGTGGCAAAAGGTAGCAAATCGTTGACTTTGCCAATCAGATCGGCTAGCCTTGGGCGAGTTGCGTTCGTATGTGTTGATCGACTTATATGCCAAAGAGGAGTTCGTCCATGACTGCCCCAAATTCACAGAACGAAAATGAAAAGTGCCCACAGGTGCCGAATGAATCGGCAATTCCCGATGGTGTCGATCGCCGTGCGTTTATGATGAGGAACGCAACAATCGGGGCCGCGGCTGTCATGACCGGCGCGGTATGGACGCCGGAGGCAAGAGCGGAACGGGCGGTACTGGAAGCGGCCAGGAAAGCGAAGCAGGACGAGGCCAGGGGAAAACAGGAATCGAAGCTCTCTCCGGAACTCGATGTGGTCAAACGATCCAAGGGCCCGGTGATGACCGTCCTGGACGAGTTCTACAAGGTGGGGCCCGGTCCCTCGAGTTCGCATACGATCGGTCCCATGCGCATTACGTATGATTTTTATCAGCGCTGTATTGCGTTGCCCGCCGAACAATTGGCCAAGGCGACCGGACTCAAAGTGCATTTGTACGGCAGTCTCAGCGCGACGGGCAAGGGGCACGGAACCGAGCGAGCAGCTTTGGCCGGGCTGATTGGCAAGGAACCGGCGACCGTCGACCCGCTATTCCTTGATGAGATGGCGGTCAAGCCAGACCAATCCTATGAGCTGATACTCGGCAACAAGACATTCAAGCTTTCGCTGGCCGACATCATTTACGATGAAACCAATGGTCAGTTTCCGCATCCCAACACCATGACCTGCAAGCTCATGGGCGGCGACAAGCCGATATTCGAACTGGAATACTATTCGCCCGGCGGTGGCTTCTACGAATGGAAGGGCTACACCCCTCCCAAGAAGGGTGAGCCGAAGTATCCCTATGCCACAATGAAAGAACTGCGCGAGCATGCCGAGAAAAACAAACTCTCGATCGCGCAGGTCATCATGGCCAATGAGTTGTCCGTATCGGGGAAAACGGAGGAACAGATCAACGCGTTCCTCGACAAGATTTCGAACGCCATGATTGCCACGGTGAAGGCCGGCTTGTCGATAAAGGAAGGCGTTTTGCCAGGCCCGATCAAGCTCCAATCCAAGGCCGCCACGGTTTTTGAACGGGCCCAGCAAGGCCAATACGAAAGTGACCGCGCGATCGCGATGGTCTCGGCGTTTGCACTTGCCGCTTCGGAAGAAAACGCCCGTGGTCACCTGGTGATCACGGCGCCTACCGGAGGATCGGCCGGCGTGATGCCTGCCATCGTGTACGCGTTGACCCAGAGCCAGCGGAAACTTCCCAACGAGAAAGTTCGCGAAGGACTGCTCGCCGGCGCGGCCATCGGCTATCTGTGCAAACACAATGCCACGCTTTCCGGAGCGGAAGGGGGTTGCCAATCCGAGATTGGCGTCGCTTCGGCGATGTCCGCCGCCTTCATTGCCCAGGCCATGGGCGCTACACCGCTGGTGATCGAGAACTCCGCCGAGTCGGCTCTGGAACACCATCTGGGAATGACCTGCGACCCGGTCGCCGGTTACGTTCAGGTTCCCTGTATCGAGCGATGCGCATTTGGCGCGGTGAAGGCCTGGACGGCTTACATGATTGCGACCAACGAAATCGCTTCGCGGCATCGCGTCGACCTCGACACGACGATCACGACATTGGCGGAAACCGGCCGCGACATGAGCAATAAATACAAGGAAACCAGCGAAGGCGGGTTGGCCGCCAACCTTGTCCTGTGCTGATTTCGCAGGAACTACCGGGAATGTAAGGGCTGAACTCCCCTTCGGCGGGGGTTCGGCCCGTACTTCCCGTTCTTCCCGGCGGAATGAAAGCCGGTCCTCGGTTGGGCGCGTGAATGGCAAAGGATACGTGGCGGCGCCGCTTGGGCTTCGTTCTGACAGTCTGTCATTGAGCTATTGTCGTTGAACAACGAGGACTCCTGAAAAATGAATCCGGAATCGGCAACAGGCACGGGCAAATACGATCGCTTGTTGGACCTCTGCCGAAAGCAGGAGCCGATTCCAACGGCGGTGGCATTTCCTTGCGAGGCGTCCGCGCTGGCCGGTGCTGTCGAAGCGTGGCAGAAAAAGCTGATCGTTCCGATATTGGTGGGCCCGGCGGAAACAATTCGGGAAATTGCCAAAGCGTCCGCTATAAGTCTCGACGGTCTCGAAATCATCGATGCCGGCGACGGACATGCGGCAGCCCAGATGGCTGTTGAGCTGGTCCGGAAAGGACGAGCGGAGATTCTCATGAAAGGGAGTCTCCACACCGATGAGCTTTTGTCGGCGGTAGTGTCGCGGGAAGGCGGCCTGAGAACGGGGCGCCGCATCAGCCATGTGTTTCTCATGGACGTACCGACCTATCACAAGGCACTGGTCGTTACCGACGGGGCCATCAACATCGCGCCAACCCTGGAAGACAAGGCTGATATTTGCCAGAACGCAATCGATCTGGTTCGGGCACTTGGCGTAACGCAGCCCAAGGTTGCGATCCTTGCCGCCGTTGAAACGGTCACTTCAAAAATGCCCGCCACGCTGGACGCTGCCGCTCTTTGCAAGATGGCCCAGCGCGGGCAAATCAAGGGGGGACTGCTGGATGGGCCACTTGCGTTTGACAACGCGATCAGCCGTGAGGCGGCCAAAACCAAAGGCATTGAATCGGAGGTAGCCGGCGATCCGGACATCCTGCTCGCCCCCGATCTGGAGGCCGGCAACATGATTGCCAAGCAATTGAGCTTTCTCGCCAGGGCGGACAGCGCCGGCCTCGTTCTCGGCGCGAAAGTACCCATTATCCTGACCAGTCGCGCGGACAGCTTGCGCTCGAGAATCGCCAGTTGCGCCGTGGCAACTTTGGTCGCGCAAGCCCGGCGGCAAAAAGCATAGGAGTTGATGTGGACGACTACGCGCTGGTTCTGAACGCCGGTTCGTCGAGCCTCAAATTCTGCGTCTTCGTACGCCCGGAAAACCAGTCCTGGGCGATCCGGTCGCGTGGACAGATCGAGGGGATTGGAACGTCACCACGATTGACGGCCAAAGACGCCCAGGGAACAAAATTGGCCGACGAAAAACTGGATGCTTCGGTCCGGGACGGTCGCGCCGCTGTGGACGTCATGGCGAGCTGGCTGAAGTCAAAATACGGCGGAGCGCGGATTGTGGGGATTGGGCATCGAGTGGTGCACGGCGGAGCGCAATTCAGCGGTCCGATCGTACTCGACCCCGAAAACGTGAAAGAACTGCACAAGCTGACACCGCTGGCTCCGCTTCATCAACCGCATAATCTTGCCCCCATCGAAGTGATTTTCCAGCGAATGCCGGAGGTGCCGCAGGTTGCCTGTTTTGATACAAGCTTTCATCGGGGCCACTCCGAGGTCGCTACGCTGGTACCACTTCCACGGGAGATTCGCCAGGCCGGCGTGGAGCGCTATGGTTTTCATGGAATCTCGTACGAGTATATCGCGTCTGTCTTGCCGGAAGTGGCACCTGAGATCGCCGGCGGGCGGGTGATTGTCGCCCATTTGGGAAGCGGGGCGAGCCTGTGTGCGCTCAACGCCTGCCGAAGTGTTGACTCAACCATGGGCTTCACGGCGATGGAGGGATTGTGCATGGGGACGCGGCCGGGATCGCTGGATCCGGGAGTTGTGCTGTTCCTGTTCCAGAACCTCGGCTATTCGGTTGCGCAGGTTGAGGAGCTCCTGTACAAGCGATCCGGCCTGCTCGGCATTTCCGGCATCAGCAATGACATGCGGGACTTGCTCAATCGAAAGGAGCCGGAAGCGATACTCGCCATTGACTACTTTGTTTTTCGCGCCGCCCGGGAAATTGGCGCCTTGACTGCAGTGCTCGGTGGACTGGACGGGATCGTCTTTACTGCCGGCATCGGCGAAAACTCGGCGGAGATCCGCCGCCGCATTGCCGAAAAGTGCAGCTGGCTGGGAGTCGAACTGGATGCCGCGGCCAATGCCGGTAACAGTCTCCGGATTTCCAGCCCGAAGAGCAAGGTTTCTTGTTGGGTGATACCGACCAATGAGGAATTGATGATCGCACGACACACCGGTTCACTGTTGGGATTGAGATAGTCGGGACAAATTCAACAAGCAATTGGGAGAGCAAATATGGCAACGGCTACCGAGCAAAAACAGGCCGCATCGGGAAAGACGGACCCCTGGGATGGTTTTAATTCAGGCCTTTGGCAAAGCGAAATCAACGTCCGGGACTTTATCCAGCAGAACTATCAGCCCTACGATGGCGATGGTGCCTTTCTCGCTGGAGCGACCGAAAGGACAAGAAAAATCTGGGCTCAGCTGAAGGAGCTGTTTGTCGAGGAGCGCAAGAAAGGTGTGCTCGACGTATCGCAGATTCCCAGCTCGATTACCGCCCATCCGCCGGGGTACATCGACCGCGAAAATGAAATTATCATCGGGCTGCAGACCGACGCGCCACTGAAACGGGCGATCATGCCCAACGGCGGGTTGCGGATGGTGCTGACCTCGCTCAAGACGTATGGATACACGCCGGATCCGCACGTGGTCGAAGCGTTCTCCAGGTACAGGAAGACGCACAACGAGGGGGTGTTCGACGCTTACACCGCGGACGTGCGAGCCTGTCGCAGCTCGCACATTCTCACCGGGTTGCCCGACGCGTATGGTCGGGGGCGAATCATTGGCGACTATCGCCGGGTTCCGCTTTACGGAGTGAAGCGCCTGATCGAGCGGAAAGAGGAAGAAAAGCGGGCGCTGGACTCGGCCATGTCGTGCGACGAGATCATCCGCGACCGGGAGGAACTGAGCGAACAGATTCGCGCATTGAAAGAACTTCAGGAGATGGCGGCCAGTTACGGATTCGATATTTCTGTCCCGGCCCGATCGGGCAGGGAAGCTGTGCAATGGCTTTACTTTGCCTATCTTGCGGCTGTCAAGGAGCAGAACGGCGCCGCGATGTCGCTTGGAAGAACATCGACCTTCATCGACATTTACTTCCAGCGTGATCTGGCGGCGGGCACCCTGACCGAACAACAAGCACAGGAAATCATCGATGATTTTGTGATCAAGCTGAGGATCGTCCGCTTTTTGCGGACTCCTGAATACGACGAACTGTTCGCGGGCGATCCGACCTGGGTGACCGAGTCCATCGGCGGGATGGGCGATGACGGGCGGTCGCTGGTAACGAGGACAAGCTTCCGTTTTCTGCAGACACTTTACAATCTCGGACCGGCTCCCGAGCCCAATCTCACCATCTGGTATTCCCCGCAGCTGCCCGACGGATTCCGCAATTTTGCTGCCAAAGTGGCGATCGATACCAGTTCGATCCAGTTCGAAAGCGACGAGATCATGCGACGGGCCTGGGGCGATGATGGAGCTGTCGCATGTTGCGTTTCGCCGATGTTGATGGGCAGGCAGATGCAATTTTTTGGCGCACGGGCCAACCTCGCCAAATGCCTGCTGTACGCCATCAATGGAGGTCGCGACGAGATCAGCGGAAAACAGGTGGGACCCAGGCTGTCGCCGGTGGAGGGCGATACGCTCGATTTCAATGATGTTCTGGGCAAGTTTGAACAGATGATGGAGTGGCTGGCGCGCGTTTATGTCAATGCCATGAATGTTATTCACTACATGCACGACAAATACGCCTACGAGCGCATTGAAATGGCGCTCCATGATTACGCGCCCGTGCGAACCATGGCATTCGGCATGGCCGGGTTGTCGGTCGTGGCCGACAGCCTTTCCGCGATCAAGTTTGCCAAAGTCCGCCCGATCCGCGACGAAAACGGTCTGGTCATCGACTACCAGTGCGAGGGTAGCTTTCCCCAGTTCGGGAACAACGACAATCGCGTGGATCATCTGGCTTCCTGGGTCGTGACCACGTTCATGAACAAGTTGCGAAAGTACCCGACCTATCGCAATGCACTGCATACGCAATCTATTCTGACCATTACGTCCAACGTGGTGTACGGAAAAGGAACCGGAAACACGCCGGATGGACGGCGCAAGGGCGAGCCGTTTGCGCCGGGCGCGAATCCGATGCACGGACGGGACTCGCATGGCATTCATGCGTCCGCGGCATCAGTGGCCAAGATCCCCTACCGGGACGCCGCAGATGGAATCTCCCTGACGACGACGCTGGTCCCGGAAGGATTGGGGCGAGCCCCTGCCGAACGCGTGACCAATTTACGGGGCATACTTGATGCCTTTTTCGGCTCCACGGGATTTCACATGAATATCAACGTGCTGAACCGTGAAATGTTGCTCGATGCCATGGAACATCCGGAAAAATATCCGTCGTTGACGATCCGGGTGTCGGGTTACGCGGTGAATTTTATTCGTCTGACCCGCGAACAACAGATGGATGTGATCAATCGTACCTTCCACGGGGCATAAACTCATGTCTGCCGAGATATCATCTTCGACCGAACCGCTTGTAGCGAAGAGCCCGTTCGAGATGCGCGTCGAGCAAAGTCGGGGCGTGCCCGAATCGTTTGTCAAGCAATCGCTGTCAAGCGGCGATGCCGGTTTCCTGCACTCGTTTACCACCGGATCGGCAGTCGACGGACCGGGTGTGCGCGTGGTGGCGTGGACAGCCGGCTGCAATTGGCATTGCCGCTATTGCCACAACCCGGACACCTGGAGCATGATCAACGGACGGGCCGTGCCTCTCGAAATGGCGGTCGCCGAATTGCGGAAGTATCGTCACGGATTGCAGGTCATGTCCGGCGGGTTCACGCTGAGCGGCGGCGAGCCGCTTTTGCAGGACCGGTTTGCTGTCAGATTATGTACGGCGGCCAGGGAAATGGGCATTCACACCGCCATCGAGACCAACGGCTACCTCGGTGAGCGGCTGAGCGACAGCGAACTGCAGCAAATCGATCTGTTCCTGCTGGGAATCAAGTCCTGGGGTTCGGAGCGCCATCAAGACCTCACCGGAAAGGATAGCGCGCCGACGCTCGAATTCGCCAGGCGGCTGGCCGAACGAAACCGGCCGATCTGGGTACGGTTCGTTCTGGTCCCCGGGCTCACCGACCAGCCCGAAACTGTGGCTTCGATCGCGAAGTTCGCCGCCGGCCTGGGAAACGTGCAACGCGTCGATGTGCTTCCCTTCCACCAAATGGGGCGCTTCAAGTGGCAAAAGTTGAAGCTCGACTACACGCTGGAAGCGACTCAACCGCCGACACAGGAACAGCTGGATTCTGCGTGTCAAATCTTCCGTGCCGAAGGTCTGAACACCGTTTAGCCCGCGGCTGCCGGCGACTGGCTACAAAAACGCCGGCGCGATGGAAACAAACAGGATCTTGACGATCGTCATCCCGGGAAAGATCGTGGCGTAACCAATGTCCGGACGGTCGTTCGGCACCTGTTTGTTGGCGAAGGCGAGGATGGCCGCGTTGCCACAAACACCGGCGACAATTCCGGAGAGGTCATCGTAGGGCATTCGGAAAACAAACAGCCCCAGCAACAGGACAGGGAGGATCAGGCCAAGGAGAACTATGGCCCCGAGACCCAGCATCAGCAATCCCGTTTCGGCGACGGCCTCGGCGAATTTGGGTCCCGAAGCCATGCCTACCTGTGCAAGGAACACGGTGAGCCCCAGATTGCGGAGCACGAGGTTTGCGGACGCCGGCAATGTCCAGTTCAACCGTACCGTCCGTCGCTGTTTGCCGAGGATGAGCGCCACGATCAAAACCCCTGACAGCCCGAGAGTGACTGGACCAACACCCGGCACCGGAATACGGATCGCCCCCAGAATCAGCCCCAATGCCATACCCAGGCCGATGGAGATATAGCTGAATTCCGCGGTTCCCTTTATCGAATCCCCAAAAAACTTGCGCAACGCCGCGAAATCGCCGCGATTGGCCAATAACCCGACCCGGTCGCCAAATTCGAGTATCAGATCGGAGCGAGGCTGCAGTTCGGTGTCGCCGCGGCTCACTTGCGCGATCGAAGCGGGCTTTTCTCCCGGCAAATCAAGATCGCCAAGCACCCTTCCGACAACGGCTGGACGCGAGGCAAACACGCGCACATAGTCCAGGTCGCTCCGGTCCTGAATCACAAGTCCCGGCGATGCTTCACCAAGCGACTCCCGCACTTTCTCCAATACCGCCCGTGTGGGTGCGACGGCGAGCAGCACGTCGGCTTCAGCGAGGACGTCATTCATCCCGGCAGGCTGATTCCGATGATTGCGGCGGATAGCGACGATCCTTGCCTCGCCCGGCAATTGGTGCAGGATCTCGCCCAGCCGTTGGCCGAAATACACTGGATTCAGCAGCGAAATCTCCAGCATTTCCATTCCCGATCCGGATGGAGATTCGACTTTGGGTTTTAGCAACGCAAAAACCAGGTAAAGGCACAATATGGGGCCTGCCACGCCAAAGGGATAGGCAATCGAATAGCCCACTGCGGGGTTGTCGTTGCCGAGCGAGGTTATGGCGGCTTGCAGGGTGGGTGTCGAAGTTCCCGAGCCGGCGAAGAGTCCCAAAGCGTACCCTGCATCGAGACCTGCAAGGCGGATGAACAACAGGCTCAGTCCAGCGGCACAAACCACGCCGACCAGCGCTAACAGATTGGCTTTCAATCCATGTGCACTGGTCAGGCCTGAAAAGAATTGCTGTCCGTATTGAATTCCAACGGCGTAGAGAAACAAGGCAAGGCCGAAATTGCCAAGGATTGCCGCCGGTGCAGATTTTGGCGCAAACCAGCCCACGGCAAGGGCTACAAACAGGACCGCACCGACTCCCAGTGAAAATCCCTTGACGGAAACCTCACCGATGAGATAACCGGCGGCAATAACCAGAAACAGGGCCAGCAGCGGTTGTTGTTCGAGGAGTGTTCGGATGAATTCCAGAGATCACCCCCGAAAGAGTCGTGTGATTCATTGGTCAGGAATACGGCGGCGTTTGCAGCGCGAATTTCTGCTCGGTCATGTCCGCATTGTATATCGACCAATCCGGGACGGCAGGCGCATTTTTTGCGTAATTGTCCGTGCTCAAGGGCAAAGTCACCTCACGGGTAACCTGGGAGCGATGGGTACAGCGCCGAACTGCCTGGAGTCCCACGCACAAATCAAAAGATCACATCTAAACGCGGACCAGGAATACGGGCAAAGGGGCCAGGAAAGTGATTTCCATTTTCGGGATTAATCGGCCATCTGATCCTTGAAGCCTTTGATGAATGCCGCCTTTGAGGGTTAAACTTTGCGGTTTATTCCGAATATGACTCCGCCACCAGCCTCCGCTAGCTGCCGGTTACGCCGATTCTGCCTATTGTGCATGATCACAATAACCGGTTTTGCCGATAGTAACGCTTGTTTCGCCAGAATCGATTTTCGTGAATTTCGGGGGGGATAAAGATGGCGCTTAAGAACAGGATCGTTGCATCCTTGCTGCTCGCGGCGGCAGTTCCGGTTTCTGGATCAACGGCTCTTGCCCAGACAGGAGTCCAACAAACAACAAACCGAGGCACGTGGGAGACGGTCCAGTCGCCCGCCGTGCAAGACTCGTCCCAGCTGATTCGCCCTGCCGATCCCGTCTCCACGTCGAATCAGACGTTTAATGCCGGGACATCAAATTATTACAACAGCTATCCCAACCCGCAGGAGCAGGTGGAGTCGGGAGCTCCGGTGCAAGGGTCAGTAGGCGATCAAGAGGTCCCCTTTTCCCGGCCCACACCGCCGCAGATTGAATCCGACACGCCACCGGCAGGCAACGTCCAGAATTTCTTCGAGGGCCATGAACATGTGCAGGATCTGTCCGGCTTGTTGCCCGGCCGATTCGAGAACACCAAATACAAATGGTACGGCTTTGCGCGCCTCGATGCGATCTATGACTTCAATCCGATCGGCACGACGGACATGTTTGTGACCTCGAGCATTCCAATACCCCAGGGCGAGGGCCAGAACTTTGTGCTCACGCCACGGTACACGCGGCTCGGTTTTGACACCGAAACCCCCTGGGAAGCATGCAACTGGACAATCAAGACCCGGATCGAAATGGACTTTTTCAATGGAAACCGATCGGGGGCGTTCGGCTCATTTCCGATTCGCCTGCGGTTTGCATGGGTCGACTTTGGGCCGTTCCTGATTGGTCAAGCCGCATCGTTATTCATGGACTACGACGTCTTCCCCAATGTTCTGGATTACGAGGGTCCGCCGGGAATGGTCTTGATGCGGCAGCCGATCGCGGCGATTCGCGTTCCACTGGGATGCCGAACCAAAATCGCCATGGGCATCGAGCAACCCTATTCCGATATTCAATGGTTTGACGGAGCCAACTGGGTGTTGAACCCCGGCAGCGGAATCGTCACGACCGCCGGCGCCGATCGGAACATCCAGGATGTGCCGGACTTGACAGGTAACTGGCGTTATACCGGCGACTTCGGCCACTTGCAGGTCGCCGGGATCGCCCGAAAGATCTCTTTCCTGTCCGGGGCGGGATTGGCTGACGATGAGTTTGGATATGGAGCGAATTTGACCGGAACGTGGCATCCATGGGCGCATTTCATGGGATGCCCGAGCGGTGAAGGTGCTTCGCCACTGCAGAAAAGCCGCTTCCTCTGGCAGTATGCGTCCGGGGAAGGAATCAACCGCTACATACAGGATGTCAACGGCCTGGGGCTCGATGCGGCATTCGACCCGGCGACGGGGCTGGACCTGATCCGCGCATCGGGCTGGTTCATGAGTTATGAACATTGGTGGTCGCAGAAATGGGCGTCGGTTTTGAGCTACGGCGTTTCCGAGACTGAACTCGATGACACCACGCTTCCCGCGAACACTTACGCGCGGGCCGACTATATTACGGCCAACTTGATCTGGCTGCCGGTAGAGCGAATGGGCGTGGGGTTGGAATACATGTTTGGAAGTCGGGAAAACCGGGACGGACAAACCGGCGAGGCCAACCGTATCCAAATGGCATTCCAATACAAGTTTTAGCAGCGCTTCCGGGGCGGGACAGACAACCGCCCCCTGGCAATTCGGCCTTCCCGCGGTGCCGGCATTTCCTCCGGACACAATCGAAGGCCGATTCCCGCCGATGCCGCTCGACCGGCCCAAACGTGCGGCTTTCGGCAAGTATCGCTGGCCAACAAAAGCCTGGTTCGACTGAAGAGTCGATAAATGACGCCGGCAATGCAATTCAGCAGTGAGCATCAACAGGCGGCGATGGGCGTCGCGATGCGCGGATGAACCGGCTGGAGTCAATACCGTGACTTGTTTCTCATGGCGCTGACCGCCATGCCCTGCTTCCTTCTAAATCTGCCAATCTTTCTCGAGGGCAGGTCCTTGCTACCGTCCAGACCCTAATCGAATACCTCTTCGAGTTGGCGTATGATGTCTCGTTCGCGGCGATCGACCGTGTTGATCACTCCGAGAAAACCGCCGGCACTTTCCGCAACCCTTTTTGCCCGTCCGACGATATGGTTCTTCACTTGTTCGATCGACGACGCCGGAAGTGACTTGCACATCTGCCTGACATAGGCCTTCCAGGTATTGAAAAGCTCATCGCCCGGCATCAGGTCCAGCCAGCTCTTGATTAGCGCAATGGCAGGATGGGTTTCGTCAAGACCGGTTTCGCTTGCGGCATGGAGAATTGCCGTGCGCTCGCGATCTTCCATTCGCTGGTCGGACCATGCCACGACAACCAGCGGAATCATTCCCACCGCCGCAAGCGTCTCCGGACGTATCCCGGCCGCCAGCAGCAAATTCAGGGTCTTGATATCGCCGATTCCCGAGATGTCGGACAGGGTTTTCCGATCGGCGTCATCCTGAAGTTGCTCCTTTATCTTTTTGAGGTGACCGGGATCCTGGTCCTTGAAGAAGACATCCTCCAGAGCGCGGCCCTGATCATGTAGCGCGTCGCCCGACATTAGCGGTCTCCCGTGGCCGTTGGAAAACGAGCGGAATTACAGTCGATGTGCCGACGGCACTTCCGGACTTCTTACAGATCCTTCGACCGAAAACTCAATGCTAAATAAACGGTCGTGAGGGGGCCAGTGGAGTGAAACGCCATCGAGCGGCCGGTCCCTCCGGAAACGACCAAAAGTGAAAGACGGGCCTGTTGGTCCAGGGATTCCCCTTCGCCGAGCGGAATTCCACCCCTGCTTTTCCCGAAAATCCGGCATTTCCGGCGAAAATATTCCATCCACCCTAGGAATAGCGCCCGGATCAACAAAAATGTGGGCTTTGAGTGGCAACAATTGTCGGCCAGGATTCTTGCCTGGCCCTCCTGAATTCCCGTTCCAGCCCAGGTTAATCATCCATGAAGTCCGCTGCGTTGGCATTTGCGTTTGTTTCGGCAATTTCTTTTTTGATGTGGGCAAGCCCTCTTCCCGTCCATGGCCAGAACACGGCCGACGAACTTTACGTTGCTGTGCAACAACTGCAGCTTGAGCTGGGCCAGTCCGAGTCCTCCGACGAGTTTCGCGACAAGTATCTGATCCGCGAACTGGAGACGGAATCTGCCAGGGGCTTCACCGGGAACGTGAACGTTTTCATTGCCGCTGCCGAAGCCATCGAAGGCGCGGGGGACGGGAATCCGCAGCTGGTCGCGGTCCGGGAGAAGCTGAAAGCTCATCTGGAAGCACTGGCTCAGCAAAAGTCGGTTGACCCGGCTGCGTTTATCCAGTCGTTGGGGACTGAATTGCCGGAAGTGAGCCTTGATGAAATCTCGGATGCCCGCGACAAGCTGGTTGCAGTCTTGAAACAACAGCAGGCGTTTCACAAGAGCGAACTTTCGCTTTATGGTGCCAGATACATCGACGAGGTGCTGGGATTGCCGCAGCTTGTTTCGCGCCTCGATGAATATGTCTTTTTCCAGGTCGACGATTTTCAGGGGGACTCGCAGGAATTCAACAGGAACCTGAACCAGTTTCGCGAAGAGATTCAGGTTGCCAGAAGCCGCTTCGCCAGGAAATCGGTCGAATATCCGAACCTCTACATTGACCGAAGCGAGAGGTCGCTCGCCAGTTTCGAACGAATGCTGAATTCGTATTTGCTCGCCCAGACGACTCGAGCGCTGGCGGCGTTCAAGGAGGACTTCGAACGACGAGTGCGGGTTCTGAAGGAGTCGGGGATGGTCAGCGATCCGTCAAAACGGCTTTATTATGCCGACCTCGGCCGATTGCTTGGCTTGTTGTCCGAACGGAGAAAGGAAGCCGGTTTTGACGCAGCGATCCGGCAACAATTCAGTCAGCCGAACTTTTACCTGACGGTCAGCGAAACCTGGGCGAACCGGATGGCGTCGCGTCCGATCCATCAGGTTGAACATCTCGACGAGGTTATACTTGGCAGCCGCGCTCTGGGATTCACTTGGGTCAACGGAAACGTGACCTTCGACTTTATCGAAAATCCGTACAGCGCGCTGGTGCGAATCAATCTGGATACTGCGACCAGCTCGTCGGCCTACACGAAAGAAGGTCCGGTGACCGCGTATACCAGCGCTACCGGATTCGTCGGCGCATCCCGCGAAGTCGAAGCCAACGTCGGCAACGTCACGGTGTACCCTGTTTCCGGTTATGGTCAGGTTTCGTCGTGTTTTCACGGAACCGATTGCCTTCCGCTGATTGACCGGATCGCGTTTGGCCAATTCGCCAACAAGCAATTTGATGCCGAGGCGATTTCGGGTGAGCGCGCCCGCGCTCGTGTGACCGCCGAATTCGAAACGCAGACCGATGAAGCGCTCGACGACGGCTTGGCGAGAGTCGAAGAGGCGAAAGGCCGCCGGTTCGAGTTTCTTGCAAAGGCCAATGAATTCCGGCGGCGGTTTTCCCGGGTCCTCGCGGAAGACGAAGCAGGGAAAGTTGGCGATGAATTTGAAATGATCGATCCCTTCCAGCTTCCCAGGGCCTTTGTGACAACGTCGCACAGCCATCTGCAGATCGGCGCCGTTCTGGAAGGCAACAATCGCCTTGCTGCACCGGTCGGCCCTCCACCGCAGGTGATGCCTGTCGACTTCCGGATTCAGTTGCATGAATCGATGGTCTCCAATCTGATCGCCCCGTTTATCCAGGACCGGCTCTTGCAAAACTGGCAATTCGGGCGTCTGGCGGATTCGCTTTCCAGCGGAAAAATCGCCGTGCCCGAGGCCCGCAACAAGCAACCCTGGGCCATTCGTTTCGAATCGGGCAGACCTGTTCAGATCGTCTTTGAAGACAATGAACTGGCAATGACTGTGTGGGGCCGCGAATTTCGCCGAGAAGGGGGTACGACGTCGCCGCTCAGCATCACGACGCGGATGAGGATCTTCAACGACAATGGCAAGCTGAAGGCGCTCCGCGTCGGCACGCCTCACGTTGACTACACCTATCTTCCGGGAGAAGGGCGGACCCTGAAGCCCGAGGACATTGCGTTCCGCCAGTTCCTGCAGGACAACCTCCAGGAAGCCATGGGTGGCGATCCAATGGACACGGCGATCGAGCTTCCCGACAACCTGTTGTTAGTGAATTTGCTGGACAACAAGGAACTCCAGGACCTGGTCAAGGATGCGACTCTTGTCGAGTGCTCATCGGAAGACGGCTGGCTGAATCTCGGATGGGTGTTCGGCGAGCCGCAACTGGGTCAGGTCGTTTACACACCTGCGATCTGGCATGAAATGCCCTCAGCGCCGCCAGAGCCCGCCGAAGTCAAATAAACCTCCGGGTTGTGTGGACTGAATCGAGCCGACGGCCGCATCGTATCTGACGGATCGCACTATTTCGGCCAAAGGGCGGCGAAAATCAGCCCGGTCGCCAGGGCGAATGCAACGCCGTCGAGAACATCCATCAGGATCTTTCGCCGGAACCAGAAAACCATCGGAAACTTGGCGGAGATGTAAGCCAGCAAGCCGACGGTGGTCACAAAGCGAAAGACGTTCATGAACGTCTCGCCCCGTTCAAGGCCGAGAGACGCTACATAGCCAATGACAAATGCGATCACCATGAATGCCAACAAGGTCAATCCAATGGCCTTGCCCATATTGGCCTGATTCGGCCAGATGATCAACATCCCGCTGCATTTGCCGGCCTTTTGCCGAAAGGCCTCTGACTTCATTTCTTCTGCCGAATCGGTATACGGAAAAACGTATTGCCCGACGGGAACTTTCTTCGACAACATCTCATAAACGTCATCCTCGTTCGATAGCTTGCCCCATTCAGGTTTGTGATGGGGGAGGACCGTCCAGGCGAGCGTGCTGATGACGTGAGTCGCCAAACCGGCAAGGAGGATGGGAAGCCAGAGATCAAAAACACTCATGGTCGAGCCTTTCGAAAGGGGAGGAAAGGGACACGGGCGAGCATAGGGGTGTGGGAACGGCTGATTATAGCTGGAAGCGGAGCCCATCAGGGAAGACTCCGCAGGATCATTCCCCGGGTTATCAGGCGGTTTCGATTGGCGGAAAGTTCAACTTGCTGTTAGATTGAACCATTCGAGTTTGCCTGTTTTCTACAGTGTTCTGCATGAAACTTCCCGTCATTCAACCGGGCCAGACCGGGTCGGATCGACTTGAAAAACTCCCGGCGATGCGTTCGCCGTACGGAGACCGGCGTTGCACCGGCCCGGTTGCCGCACGGGCGTTGCCCATGTCGATGGACGAGGCAAGGGAACGAGGCTGGGAAGAACTGGATATCGTGTTCGTCACCGGGGATGCCTACATCGACCATCCGAGTTTTGCGATGGCGATTCTCGGCAGAACGCTGGAAGCGGCCGGATTCCGCGTGGGTATCGTATCGCAACCGGATTGGCACAGTTGCGAGGATTGGAAAAGGTTCGGCCGTCCGCGACTGTTCTTTGCTATCAGCGCGGGCAATATGGACTCGATGATCAACCACTACACGGCCAATCGCAAGGTCCGAAACAGCGACGCCTATTCGCCGGGGGGAAGAATCGGATTGCGCCCCGACCGTGCGACGCTTTCGTATTGTCAACGGGCTCGCGAGGCGTACAAGGGTGTGCCGGTAATCGCTGGTGGAGTGGAAGCTTCACTTCGCCGCCTCGCGCATTACGACTACTGGAGCGACAAGGTCAGGAAGTCCATTCTGGCTGATTGCAAGGCGGACCTCGTGGTTTTCGGCATGGGGGAAAACCCGATCGTCGAAATCGCCCAGCGGTTGTCAGCCGGCGAAACGGTCAATAGCCTGCGCGACATGCGCGGTGTTGCCTGGCTGCAGGGAGCGAGTGAACCACCGCCGGAAGATGCCCTCCGCCTCCCGTCGTTTGAAGAGGTCTCTGCCGATAAACACGCCTTTGCCGAAGCCACAAAGATCATTCATAACGAAACGAACCCCTACAATGCCCGGCGGCTGGTCCAGATGCACGACCGGCAAGCCGTCGTTGTCAATCCGCCGGGTTTCCCGATCAGCGAAACCGCAATGGACGCGATTTACAGCTTGCCCTACACCCGCCGGGCCCATCCGTCATATACGGAACCCATCCCCGCATTTCAGACCATCAAGGACTCCGTCACGATCATGCGGGGGTGCTTTGGCGGTTGCACTTTTTGTTCGATCACCGCCCACCAGGGGCGAATCATCCAGTCGAGAAGCAAGGCTTCCGTTCTCGACGAAATCCGCAGCATGACCGCCGATCCGGAGTTCAAGGGAGTCGTCAGCGACATTGGCGGGCCGACGGCAAATATGTATCAGATGCGCTGCACGCGCCCCGAGGTCGAAGCGCGTTGCCGCCGCCAGTCCTGCGTACACCCGACCATTTGCAAGTTGTTGGGAACAGATCACGGGCCTCTTGTCCAGCTCATGCGTGAATCGCGAAAAGTGCCGGGCGTCCGAAAAGTGCTGGTCGCCAGCGGAATACGAATGGACCTGGCCCATCGCTCACCGGAATACATGAAAGAGCTGGTGCGCCACCATGTGGGAGGATTGCTGAAGGTCGCTCCGGAACACGCAGACAATAATGTCCTCGATCACATGAAGAAGCCTTCGGTGGAGGAATTCACCCGTTTTTCCGATGAGTTCAAGCGACAGTCCGGGCGCGCCGGAAAGAAGCAGCACATCGTGCCGTATTTTATTGCATCGCATCCCGGGAGCAGCATCGAGTCGATGATCGATCTGGCAGTGTTCCTGAAACGGAACGGATACCGGCCCGACCAGGTGCAGGATTTCATTCCCGCTCCGCTGGATGTTGCCACCTGCATGTACTACACGGGCATGGATCCGTTCAGCAAGAAACCTGTCTATATCGCCCGGACCCTCAAGGACCGGAAAATGCAGCGCGCCCTGATGCAGTTTTTCAAGCCGGAGAACTGGTTCGAAGTCAATGCCGCCTTGAGGCAGGCCGGCCGAACGGATCTGATTGGAGAGGGATGCGATGCCCTGATCCCTTCGCAACCCCCCAAGGCAGCTGTTGACGCTCGTCGCGAAAAGGCCAACGACCGTTTTCGCGGAAACTATGTTCATCAGATCGAAGACCAGAAGAAGAAGCCGCGCGGCAGCGGACGCACGGCCCAATCCGGTGAATCGCCAGCCACGAAAAAAACCGCTTCCGGGAAGCAGGGTCGCTACGCGCCCGGGCGAGGTTATCGCCCCGATCGAAGCGCTGCCAAAAAAAGAAAGCCTGGAAATTAGGGCGTGTGCTCAGAACAAATGAAATCAGCGTCCTTTTCCGACGATCGGGGGCTAGCAGGAGTCTTTTGCACAGTCTTACAGACGAGGAAACCGGTGGCTCACTCCACCGGCAGACGCTGTGTCGGCCCTGCAGGCCTGAACCACTGCAACAGACTCCCATACAGAAGCAGTCGCACTGACATCAGGCAGTCTTCTTGTAAATCCATCAGATAATTCACCGGTTGAGTCAGCGAATTGACCAGCGGGAAATGGAAATAGTCCGAGTAGATACTTTCAACGTGGACTTTACTCCCGCCAGCCGATTTCAGGCCCGCAGGGCCGATACAATCAATGCCGGGGCCGAAAGGCCCCGGTTCGGTTCAGCTATCTACTTCTTCCCAGGCCCGAAGGGCCGGCACATTCCTTTGTTGGTTTTACTCTGTTAGCCTTTGCAATGAATTTGGCATTGAACTGCGGGCTCCCGGTTTTTTCCCGGCTTGATTTCAGCGGCGACATGACCTCGCCATATTCTCTGATGAGTCTTTGAAAAGGGGGAGCCTATGTCGGCCTACATTTTTGTGGCGATCGGGGGAGCTCTTGGCTCCATGGTTCGTTTTGCCGCGAGCAAGATTCTGGAGACTGGCCAACAAGTCGGCTTTCCATGGTCCACGTTGGCAGTCAACCTGGCCGGGTCGTTCTTCGCGGGCATGGTGGTTGCGGCGGGCCTGTCCCAGAGTCATGAAAAGACCTGGCTTTTGGCGGCTGTCGGATTTCTCGGCGGCCTGACAACCTTTTCGACTTTTTCTGGAGAGACGATTTTTCTGCTCTCTCAAGCCCGCTTTGGACTGGCCGCGGCCAACATTCTGACCAATCTTGCCGGCAGTTTATTGGCCTGTGCGGCCGGCTGGGTGACCGTCAAATCGGTGCTTCCGGCGTTCTGGTCGTGAGGGCGACCTGCTATAGTTCTTTCATTCCGGGCGACCTGAAAGGGAACGGAAGTCAACGATCACGAAGGAAAACTCACGCCATGGACCCGCTGCATTTTACTGTCATGGTAGCGCCCCTTGGTGTCTACCTGCTTTTCATCGGCCTGATAGGCTTGCGAAAGCATCCGTTCGTGACGACCGGGGCGCGGGATGCCGCGGCCCTCGGAATCGGACTTTGCGGCGTCATGGTCGCGGGGCCGATGGAACTTTTTTTCCCCGAAGGTGCCGCCGGACGGTTCGGCTCGTGGGTCTGGCTGTTGTTGATCGCCTTTTACGGACTCTGCGTATCACTGTTTGTTCTGATCATGCGGCCGCGAATTGTGATTTACAACCTGGGTCCCGAAAGACTGCGCCCGATTCTGGCCAGTGTCGCCATGCGGCTTGATCCGAAAGCGCGATGGGCGGGTGACAGCCTGCTCCTTCCGACGCTCGAGGTCCATCTGAATCTCGAGGGGAGCAGCTGGCTGGCCAATTCGCAACTGGTTTCCGTCGGATTGGGGCAGAAGATCGACGGCTGGCGGATGATCGAAAAAGAACTTCGCGAGCAGCTCACGCAAGTCGAATCGGAATCCGTGGTTTTCGGAAGCGGATTGATTGCGGCGGCGATTGCCCTGGCGGCCGCCTCCGTCATGATGATTGTCGCGCAACCGGAGGCCGTTCGCGAAGCACTCGCGGAGATGCTCAGGCTCTGAATGCTGGAGGATTTAGTTACGGGGTCGGGGTCTGAATTCTTGCGAATTCAGTTACGGGGTGAGGGTCTGAATTCTTGCGAATTCAGCTACGGTATGGTCTGAATTCTTGCGAATTCAGCTACGACATTAGCGGTTGCCGGGAGGATTGCCCGTCCTTCCCCCTCCCCGACGGCGTTGAGGCGGGTGTTTTCGCGACGCCATATTTGCTTTGACGAGCACATCGACAGTTTCCCCCCAGGTGGGAAGATTCCTGGGCTTCGACGTCTGGTCCGTCGTACCTTCTTCCAAAAAATCATCGTCGTCATCGACCGGACGAGCACCTTTAGCCGCGTCGGAAGTTCGATTGCGATTCTGCACCTGTCTTTCCGGCCGCCGTTCTCGCCCGCCGCGAACAGGCTTCGCTTCCGGCTTCTCCCGATCGGCAGACTCGTCTTCGTCACCTTCCTCCAGGTCATGGCCGGTTTTTGACTGCAGCTCCATCTCTTCCCCTTCACGCCTCCTTCGGCCCCTGCCTCTGGATCGGCGGCGGCGGGAGCGACCTGTTCGGGGTTCTCCGTCTCCTTCGCCCGACTCGGACATCGCTTCTTCGCTGACCGGCTCGAGTTCCGCACTTGCGGCGGGGATATCTTCGGAAATCTCCGAGTCCGTCGAAACAGGTTCCCGGTCTCGTCGACCTCTTCGTCTTCTGCGTGATGAGCGTTCTTCTTTATCGATGTCTCGCGGTTTCGGCGGCCCGCGACGACTCGACGGATCGAGGTCCTCGACCTCGAATTCGACGAAATCGTCACCCGGTTCGTCCAGATCGGCAGTGAGCTCTATCGGTTCAATCAGCTCAACGGCTTCTTCTTCGACAGGAAAATCCTCGTCGAGATCAGAAACTTCCGGGACGTGTTGTCGAGCGTTTTCGGGAAAATCGGGAACTGGAGCCGTTTCGCCGAGCAATCCGGCACCGAACGAGTCAAATGCCGCCGCGGGTTTTCGGGGTTCCGGCATATCGCGTTGCTCGCTGCGCCTGGGTGACTGGCCCCGCTCGGGCGCCTTCTCGCGCCGCCCAGCTGGTTGGACAGCAGCTCTATCGGGTTGTTTTGATGAAACGGGTTCGGGGCGATCGGGAGCGGATTCAGACGGGTGCGGCGATTCTGCGCCTGCCGCCGGCCTGGCAGCCGTGATTCCCAATTCCGATGCGATGGAATCCCACGCGCTGAGATCGGAGGTTTTCGACGATACGCTCCGCGATCCGGATTCCTGATTCTTTTGCTTTTCCGAATCGCGGCGTCCGGTTCGGCGCGACGATTCCGGGCGTTCGGGTTTTTGGCTCGGCGGTTTGGTTTCGGCGGCGGCCGATTTCGCCGTTTGGCTCTCGGCCCACCCTGCAAGGGGCTCATCATTGCCACTGCCAGCGGAAGTCGACTGGGGGGACGGGTCGTTCGGGTGCATGGTCCCGGAATCGATTCCTTCAGCAGCTGCCGGAGACGAAGCGGCCCGGGTTTTGGAAACGTCTGGACCGGTTTCCGCAGGAGCTTTTTTCAAACGCGCCATTTCCATGAACTTTCGGGCCGCGGCCGAGACCGAGGCCACGAAGCCGTCTTCTGAGGATGGACTTTCTATTTGTCCGGCGGCGGACGTTCGAAAGAAATCTCCCAGATTATCGCCCTGGTCGCGCTGGGCGTCGGGTTCAGATGAAAAATCTCCAAAAGAATCGTCTGGGTTTTTCCGGGGAGGCTTGGCCATGAGGAACTTGATTGAGAAACCTGTCGTATCTGCCTGGCGTTTCGACCATTCGTGGCAATGTTAACCAGCGAAAGTATAGTGCCTGACGATGACGGCGAGGAAGGGGCAAACTCACGGTTTGTCCGGTGGAAGCCGGAAAAATCCCTTGAAAGCACCTGTCAGCCGAACCTGGTTTCTCAAAGTTCTTCGGAATCGTCGTATGTCACCCTGTCCTCAGGGTGCCAAAGCGGCAAGCCTTTTTGAACGCGTACTGCAAGGATTGCCAGCTTTTCATCGGTGCCGGGGAGTGCCCTCGTCGAATCAAACGATTCATTGGACACCGGCTCTGGTTCGTAGTCCCACTGTCCGTCACGGATTGCTTCCAGAATCGAATCGGCCACGGTTATTCCTTATCAGTTGCGGAACAATGACTGTTTCGGCTTCTCCACCACAACATCAAACATCCATGAGCTGAACCAGCACGGCCTCTTCGTTGCACATCATTGAGCATTTGTTAGCGCAGGTCCAGAAAAACAAATTTGATGTCCCGGAAAGCCGTTGTCAAGCATTTTCCGAATATCGTTTCGCCAACACGCGGGCCGCCCGAAAAAAAAATGTCAGGTCACTTGACAGGCGTTCCGGACGCTGCCCCGATTTGACGCGCGGCGATTCCCTGTTTCGCAAGGGACTTGACGGCGGCCAACACTTGCCTGAGTCGCCCTCGATTGACCGACGCAGCCCGCTCTCCGCCGGAACAAACGGCCCCGCGAACGCCAACCATCGCCGCCGGAATATTCGCCAGCTGGCGTATCGCGTGTTCATCGAGAGAACCTGCAAGTACTGTGTTGATCCCCGCTTGTGCCAGGAGCGAAACATTATCCTTTAATTCGTCTCCCCTCACCCAATCCAGCAGCCCCAATCCATTCTTGGCCCAGGTATCGACAAGGAACCAGCTCGCTCGCATGTCGACGGCGAATTCGGCAAGGTCGCGCAAGGGGAGGGAATGACTGTTGCCGTGATCGGCGTAAGCCACCACCACCGGGGAACACCGCGCGTCCAGCGAATCCGCCCAGGCTTTCCAGCGATCCGCCAGTTCGTTCGGCACCGTTATTCCCGACAATCCGATCTTGGCGAACTGAAACCCGCACGAGATTTCCCGCGGCATGGACTGATAGTCAATCAACTCTCCCATCGCGAGACTCAACAAGGCTCGGCCCCCGGCCAGGACGGGCGCTTGCGAAGATAATTCATGCGACACCTGCCCCAGGGGTCCGCGCGACGGCTCCTTGAGGTCGATAACATCGACGCCGCATTCGGCAACGGTTTCCAGTTCAGTCAGATTTCTAACGCTGACCAGCAACTTCATAAGCTTGTTCATGGCACGTGACGGAAACCTGGGCCGCACTCCCCGTGTAGCCAGTTTTCTGTCAGGTGGATAAGCTGAAATGGTTCACGGCGGAGTATGGGCAATTTACCGGCAAACCCGGCAAGAGGGGTATCCGGGATTCCAGATGGCCGGATGGACGGAAAGTAGCTGCCGCGAATGACCGACAAAATTCCCTTTTCGTTTGTCGATACCAACCGCAAGTTGATCGATTTTTGCGACACGATCCGCGGGTCGGCCATAATCGGTTTTGACACGGAGTTCGTCTCCGAAGACCGTTTCTCGCCGGAACTTTGCCTGCTGCAAATCTGCGCCGACAAGCACCTGGCAATTGTCGATACCATGTTGATCGACGACCTTGCGCCCTTTTGGGAGCTTGTTTCCGACGAATCGTCAGGTCACACGACGATCGTTCATGCGGCGAGGGAGGAATTCCGCTTCTGTGTCGGCGCTTGCGGGAAGCGTCCGGCAAATCTGTTTGATACGCAGATCGCGGCCGGTCTTGTCGGGATGGATTATCCGGCATCCTATTCAAACCTTGTTGCGAGATTTGCCGGGCAGCTTGTCTCCAAGAGCGAAACGAGGACCAACTGGCGGCATCGGCCATTGTCAAACAGTCAGATGCAGTATGCCATAAAGGACGTTTTTTACCTCCAGCCGGTCTACAGGGAAATCCGCAAGCTGTTGAAGGAACTTGACCGCGAATCGTGGCTCGTCGAGGAAATGGCCATTGCCCAGGATGAACTGGAGAACGATATGACGGCCGAGCGCTGGGACCGGTTACCGGGTGTATCCGGAATGCAACCCCAGCAGCTGGCCATCGTCCGCGCACTCTGGGTGTGGCGGGAGGAAACGGCGTCGAGACTGAATTCGCCTGCGCGGCGGATATTGCGGGACGACCTGGTGGTGGAGCTTGCCAAACGCGGTATCGGCGAGCGGTCCGGGATTCGCGCCGTGCGCGGGATGGAATATGGTCGCGTGCAGAAATACCTGGATGAAATATCGAAGGTCATTGCCGAAGCTGCCCGCGCGCCTCGTTCGGAACACCCGAAACGCTCGCGCAAGCCACGCGTTCCCAATTTGGGGCTGCTGGGCCAGTTCCTGTCGACAGCGCTGGGCGTTATTTGTCGCGAAGCGCAGGTTGCCCCCAATCTTGTAGCGACGACCGATGATTTGCGAACGGTTGCCGCCTGGCGACTGGGAATGGCAAAGCTCCCGGAGACGCCGCGCCTGTTTTCCGGTTGGCGCAAACAACTGATCGGCCGGCACCTGGACGAAATTCTCAAGGGAGAAAAATCCATCCGGGTTGTCGATCCGAACGCGGAACAACCGCTCGCCATTACGGATTGAAGCCATGTTCGCATTCCTTCAAAACCAGTCGCTGCTTTCGGACGTGAATCTGTCGAGGATTCTGGAAGGAACTGAATCCCTTGCCAGCTCCCGATTTATCGAGGCGCGGCAGAGGACTTCACCGGAATTGAACGCGGCCTGGATACAGATCGCCGGCGCGAGGGTCATGTATGATGGCGCGGATTCACCGTTGACCCAGTCTTTTGAACTGGGACTCCATCACATTCCCACAAACAGTGAAATGGACGAGATCGAGGCATTCTTGCTCGATCGCGGGGCACCGGTCTTTCACGAAGTCTCGCCAATGGTCCCGCAGGAGGTGGCGACGATGTTGGGGAATCGCGGTTATCGGCCGGTCGAATGGACCAACGTCATGTACCGCTCGCTGAAGACCCCCTGGCCTGCGGAAGGAAAGGGGCACTCAGATTTTGCAACAGAAGTTGTCGCGCGACAGGACTTCGAGAACTTTGTCGAACTATCGGCGCGCGGCTGGAATGCCGATCCGCATACAGACGCGTTTCTTCGCGCCTTTGGAAAAGTTGCCGCAAGCGCGGTCGGCAATCATGGCTTGATCGCCAGGCTGAATGGCACGCCGGTGGCAACCGGGAGCCTGTTCATCGACGGGCCAGTCTGCCTCCTCGCCGGAGCAAGTACGATTCCCGAGGCACGGAACCGTGGGGCCCAGTCGGCACTTTTTCGGGCGAGAATGCAACTCGCTGCGGAAAATGGCTGCCAACTGGCCATGATGTGCGCCCAGCCGGGGACGCCTTCACAGAGGAATGCCCAGCGCAACGGTTTCAATATCGCGTATACTCGCACAAAATGGCAGCTTCATTCTGCCCCTTCATAGATAGGGTGCTTTTGGCGACTGGCCACCAGAAAGGGTTTGCGCTATGAAACTTTTTTGCCAACTTTCCCTGTTTGTCGGTTTCGCTTTTATGATTGTCGATCCCGTACTCAGCCGGCAGGAAGAAAGCCAGCCCTGGCAAGCCCGGGGGGCAAAGAGCGCTATCGTGTGCGGTTGCCCGCAAGGAGCTGCCGCCGGGATCGCCATGCTGGACGCCGGCGGGAACGCGATCGATGCTGCCGTTTCGGCACTCCTCGTTCAATCGGTGGTCGAAGCCCAGCTTTTCTGTTTCGGAAGCGAATCGCCGATGATCGTGTACGACGCAAACCGGAAATGCGTTGAAGTGGTCGCCGGTCTGGGCGCTTCTCCCCAACTTGCAACGGCGGACTGGTTTCGTGAAAACCGGAAAGGTGTCATCCAGGGGCGCGGAGACATTGCCAATTGCGTCGTTCCCGCATTCCTCGATGCCTGCATCACAGCGCTGGACCGATACGGCACCAAGTCGTTCTCGGAATGTGCCGCTCCGATGCTGACTGTACTGCGCGAGCGGGCCAGCGCTGCGAAGGACAAGGTTCAGGAACTTGCCGGCCGGCGCTGGCGCGTGGCCGATGCGGAGGCGTGGATCACCCATCATCAGAATTTTCTGAGATTGATCGAACGCCTTGTGGAAGCGGAAAATGCGGGTGGCGTAGATCGCCGCAGCGGACTTCGGCAGGTTTCCGAACGGTTTTATCGGGGAGACATCGCACGAGAAATTGACAGTTGGTCAAAAGCCAACGGAGGTTTGCTGAGGTACAGCGATCTGGCGCGACACCACACCCGGATCGAACGTCCCGTAACCACCGAATTCGCCGGCCACACGATCTGTAAATGTGGAGTATGGACACAGGGACCGTATCTGTTGCAAACCTTGCGCTTGATCGCTGAACTGGACTTGCCGGCGTCCATGGAGCACGGATCTGTCGAATATGTCCATGCTGTAACAGAAGCCATGAAACTCTGTCTCGCCGACCGCGACGCCTTTTTTGGCGACCCGGACTATGTCGACGTTCCTATCTCTCAACTCCTTTCGAGCGAATACATCGCCATGCGGAGCAAACTGATCCGAATGGATGTCGCTTCAAAGGAGCAGCAGGCCGGCGACCCGTGGAATATGCAACCGCTTCTCGGTCTGCCCCCTCAGGATCACAAGGTGACAAGCGGATTCAGCAGCGATACTTCCAGTTGCCTTGTCGCCGACCAGTGGGGGAACATGATCTCGGTCACACCAAGTGGCTGGGGGGGCGTGATTGCAGGGGAAACCGGAATCGAAATGGGGAGCCGGATGATCGGCCTGACGTGTTGGGAAGACCACCCCAGCCAGCTTGTGCCCGGAAAGCGGCCGCGGATCACGTTGACGCCGACGTTGGTTCTCAAGGAAGGAAAGCCGGTATTTGCTGTCAGCGTGGCTGGAGGTGACCAGCAAGACCAGGCTTCCCTTCAGGTTCTTCTCAACAGGCTGGTTTTCAACATGACGACGGACAAGGCCGTTCGTGCGCCCAGGTTTGGAACCGATCATCACATCAACTGGTTCGGGCACTTGCCGTGTCAGCCAGGCAGCCTGACCTTGCCAGACAGTTTTCCAGCGGAAGTTCACGCCGAGTTGGGCAAACGTGGTCATCAGGTGACCAAAGGTCGCCCGGCGGCAAGCGCAGTCGCCCTGTCCATCGATCCGGAAACGGGTGAAAAACATGCTGCCGGCGAGCAGGGGCGTTACGCGGCAGGGAATTAAGTTGTCTCCGATGTCGACAAACGCCGTCATTCTTCCGGGAGGTTGTGACCCAGTTTGTCCCGTTTGGCGGCCAGATAATTCCGGTTGTAATCGGTGATCGGGGGCAGGATCGGAACCTGATCGACAACTTCCAGATTAAAACCGCGCAAATTGAACGCTTCTGTCTTTTTCGGGTTGTTGGTCAACAAGCGTATTTTTGAAAGGCCGAGATCCTTGAGAATCTGTATCCCGACGCCATAGTCGCGCATGTCGGCCTTGTATCCCAGGGCCAGATTGGCTTCCACCGTATCCAGCCCCTGATCCTGCAGGGCATAGGCCCGGATCTTTTCTTTCAGGCCAATGCCACGACCTTCCTGGGGGAGATAGACCAGCACGCCATAACCCTCGCGGGCGATCATCTCCAGGGCAAGCTGTAGCTGGTTTCCACAATCGCAGCGAAGGCTCTCGATCAGGTCGCCCGTAAAGCAGCTGGAGTGCATCCGGACAAGCGGGGGCTGGCTGTGCGCATCCGGCTGACCCATGACCAGGGCGATCGGCTCCTGTTCCTCGTACTTGACGGAATAGACGCTCACCTGGAAGAGACCAAAGCGGGTGGGGAGTTTTGCGGTTGCCGCCAGGCTGACCAGTTTTTCGCTCATCCGGCGGTATTTGATCAGGTCTTCGATGGTGATGATTTGCAAGCCATGCTTTCGGGCGATTTTGAACAGCTGATCGCGATTGGCCCTATCCCCCGAGTCATCGAGAATTTCGCAAAGCACGCCTGCCGGTTTAAGTCCGGCCATTTTTGCCAGGTCGACGGCGGCCTCCGTATGACCGGCACGGCGCAAGACACCTCCCTCTCTGGCCAGCAACAGGTGCACATGGCCAGGCCGCTGGAAATCCTCGGGCCGCGAGGCCGGATCGGCGATAGCCCGCACACAGAAAGCCCGCTCCTGGGCGGTGATGCCGGTCTTCGCGGTTCGATGGTCCAGCGGTGTCATGAACGCCGTGGCGAGATGGCTCGTGTTCTTGTTGACCAGTGGTTCCAGTTCGAGCCGCTGCGCGGTGTCGGGAAGAACCGGCATGCAGAAGTCACCTCGACCGCTCAACACGAGGTTGATGTTTTCAGGCGTGGCAAGTTCTGCCGCACAGATGAAATCTCCCTCGTTCTCCCGGTTCTCGTCGTCGAGGACAATAATAACTTCTCCACGCGCGATGGCTTCCACTGCTTCGGGTATGGTAGAAAACCGGTCCACAACGACCTCGTAAAAAAAACCTGAAATAGTTGCCGTTCGCCACAAGTCATCCAACGAATCGCCCGATTGAGTGGGGTCGCGGCTCCCGTGGCGGCAATTCGATTATAGAATAAGGAAGCATTCGAAGTCACGGGCGGAATTGCGGAGAACGGCTGGATGGAAGGTGTCCATTTCAAAACCAGGCAGCAAGGCTGGCCAGTTGGCAGACTATTCCGGTTGTTGTTGTCGACGGTCTGTCTGTTCGCAGCAGATTCGCGCAAGGGAGCCACTGCCGCCCCACTTCAGGCGGAAGATGACCGGTCTGAGCGGCTGGAGATCCATGAAACTCCCCCGCTCAAGTCGCGAAAACTGGGCGCTATCGAGTACTCGCGGGGTGAAGACTACCGGTTGACACTTGACGTCTACATGCCGGCGGGGGAGGGGCCGTTCCCGGCCATCGTGGCGATTCATGGCGGAGCCTGGCGTTCCGGGACAAAGATCAATTGGTTGCGACATGCCTGGAAACTCGCTGGCGCAGGATTTGTTGTCGTCGCCATCAACTACCGCCTTGCTCCGGAATTTCCTTTTCCCGCCCAGATCCACGATTGCAAGGCGGCGGTTCGTTGGGCGAGAAAGCACGCTGCCGAATACCGGATTGATCCCGATCGCATTGGCGCGATCGGGTACTCGGCAGGGGGACATCTGGCGGCGTTGCTTGCCACGACAGATGCCGACGACGGACTTGAAGGACCGGTACCCGCCGAAGACCTGAAAATCAGTACGCGCCTGAGCGCGGCGGCGATTGGCGGTGCCCCGTGCGATTTCGACTGGATCGCCGACGATTCCCGGCAGATGAATTTTCTGTTCGGCGGTACCAAACGGGAAAAGCCCGAACTATGGAGATCGGCAGCGCCGAAAACCTGGCTGACTCCCGACGATCCACCCTGTCATTTTTTTCATGGCGAGAACGATGCATTGGTCCCGGTTGAGGCCGCGCAAAAAATGCATCGCGCCCTGGTTGAGGCAGGAGTGCACTCCGAATTTGTACTCTACGATAATGGCCATTTCAGCCTGTTTGCCCGGATATCCGCGATGGGCCCGGCGATCGAGTTTTTTCACAAGCACATGCCCGGGCCCGAGCAGGCCCGATCGCGAGTTCCATGACTGGTCCCGATCGAATTTCCTTGCCACCCGATGAATACGTCGAGCAGGCGTACCTGTTTTCCGCGCTAAAGTCGAGGCTCTCTCCGGCCGAGCCGGTTCAGCTGCTGCTGGCCACGGTTCGGCAGGAAATTCTTGCCACGATGAGGCTTCCCATGGCCATCGACTACATGTTGGCTGAATTGAACCATAGCGGAAGCATGGCGACGGCCATGTTGGGGCTGCCACATTATTTTGCCCCTTTTCAGGGTTGGCTGATGAAAATGGCAGAGGATGGAACCGGCAAGCTCGACATGGTTACCGCGATGGCGATTCTGGAACACGAGGCCTCCCTGCGCGCCACGGGCGCGACGCCTGTCGCCCTGTTTCTCTATCAATTCGAAGTTCTCTGCCGGCACCGGCTGAGCTACGATGCCGGACTGAGTGCGATGTCGGGCGATCCGCTCTTCAGCAAGGATTGGCAGAAATGGCTGTTGGAATCCCGGAAAAAGCTCGGATTCGTGGACATAGCCGACCTGATCTATGTTCACAGCGATCACTATCTCAAGATATGCGGAGACGATGCCGAACGACCGGATGTCGTTCTGTTTGGCGAAAAAGAAGGCCGGATTGCCCTGGCCAATCGGAGGCGGGATCCACTGTACCTGTTTGCTGCGCTTCAAAGACAACTCAAGTACCCGCGCGTTCCGGACAGACCAAAAGCCGACCCGCAGGTCGATCTCATCCCGCGACTTTCAAAACGCATCGACCAGATGGAGATGCGTCTCAAGTTGTTGGAAGATGAACAGAAAGATTCCGGCATCGATTTGAGCAAGTTCTACAAGAAGGATAATGCCAGACCGGGCCCATTCGAGGTCGACGAGTGAGCATTGCCGGAATCGCACTCAAAAAAAAAGGCCCGACACGGTTTGCTCCGGTCGGGCCTGACTTTCGATTCAATCTGACTTGTGGCGAGCGATCCAGGCGACGTTCAGTTTCCTGTTCGCCGACCAGACACTGCCAGAAGCCTGCTATCTGCGGAAGTTGATGCCGAACACGAGGTTTTCGGCTTCATAGTCGGCTTGAATCTGGGTGGGTGCTCCACCCGGGATGGTCGCCTGGAAATCGGCATCGGGAATTGCAAAGTACCGGTATTCCATGAACAAGGAGGTCCGGCAATTGATCTGTTTCTCGACACCGGCACGGAGTTGCCAGGCAAAGGCCAGATCATCCGAAGTGAACAAGACACGTCCAACATTGGCGTCTGCGTCGATGTATCCGAAGCCAAGGCCGCCACCCGCGTAAGGCCGTGCTCCCAAAATGCAGCGCGAGGGCTGCATCAGCAGGTTGAACATCGCGGAGGAGCATTTAATGTCTCCATCGGCATCCTGTGTACCGCCGTTAGGGCCAGTTTGAATGAGCTGGTCTGCCGTGTTTCGGCGATAGGCGAATTCAAACTCCCGGCGAAGATTGCAGTTGATATCCTTTCCAAGTGCTGCCCCGGCGATCCAGCCTTCACGCGTCGTAAAGCGGGTATCGGGAGCCTGATCATCCACCAGGTCATGAAGCCAGTTCACGCCGCCGAAGAGGCTGATGTATCGGCCACATCCGGTATCGCAGCAATCTCCGCAACCATCGAAGTAATTCTGCCCGACGCCGCAGCCGGCGCCAGAGTCACATCCGTTCCCGCTGCAACCCGCTCCGGAGTCGCAACCGGCTGCAGGCTGCCAGCCGCCAGCGCAATTGCCGTCGCATCCCCTGCTGTCGCATCCTTGTGCACAGCCCGAGTCGCATCCGGCATATCCGCCTGGCTGACCGGCAGGTGCCATTGCGGCGGGCGCGGCCGCCTGTGGCTGAGCCGCACCTTCCTGCCGCAACATGTTGGAAGCGCGATTGGCGGCGGGAGTTGCCGGAATGCCATCACCAATCCTGAATTGACCCGGTTGTTGGAGCGGAGCGGGTTGCGGCTGTTGATAGTAGCCAACCTGTCCATAAGCCGCAGCGGTACACCCGGCGGCAACAAACATTGCCAAACTAAAAGCTTTCTTGATCACGGTCCTGTCCTTTGAACAAGCATTGCCTGGGTGTCCTGGGCCCTGGGCGGCCCTGTTCACCAAATAGGCCAGAGATCCTTCCACTGGCCCGTCCATAAATAAACTCCCCTGTCGCCCGTTTGCGGCTTCGGGTATCTGCGGTGATGTATCGACGTTGTCCCGGCAAAAACGGCATTCCGGTTGCAATCCGTACAGGCATTCCTTCCGGGACGGCGAGCAAATCCGGAATAATCCGTACAGCCTCACAAGAGACGGGCCAGGGTGCTTGCAAACGCGCGCTGTCGGGAGCGAACCGGACGGGTTCGTCTTGAAAAGAAAGCAAAAAATGCCCGGCGTTCAGCTGGATGGGCCGGAATCGTTTTCGGCCGCTTTTTCCCGTCTTTTTCCTCTGCGAACATCCTTGTTTCGCATCAAGGCAACGCAGATTTCCTGCCGCCCCCAGGCGAGATGACGGGCTTTGGCAAAGCGAAAACCCCATGAGCGGACTCGCTCCAGTATGGAATCGACGCTTGAAGCAAGGCCATCATCAAGCATCTTCAGGGTCAGGATCGCCCCACGAAACCGGGCCTGGCGATTTGCCAGGATCGCCTGACTCATGTCGAGAGTGCTTTCCGGTGCAATGTTCGTGTCGACGAAAAGCCATTGGGCTCCGGCAAGTTCCCGGTGCGGCACATCTCGTCCCCGCATCCGCAAGTGCTTCAGGTTGGGGTGGTTGCGAATCGCCGGGTCCAGATCGGCCGGATCAACGGCAATAACCCGCGCGCCGATTTCGAGCAGGCGTTGGCAACTTCCCCCCGGCGCGCTGCCGACTTCCACACAAAGGTCGCCTGGCGCGACCGGCAGCCCGCTCCAAAGCAATGCTTCATGGAGCTTGTACCAGGCCCGGCTGATGACGGAAGGGGGAGTTGCGACCGGAGGAAACCCCCCGGGCCATCTTTGAACAATCGTCCCGCACAGATGAATGCCGGTCGCCCAATGCCCTTTATCCAAACGGACCAGGTCGATCACTCGCGAATCTGCCGGCGAGGGATTGATGTTGATGGACGATTGCGGAAACGCGGCCCGGACTTGCTCGACGGCGAGAACGAACTCGCCTCCATCGTCGGCATCCTCCCTCGAGTCGGGCCCGGTCGAATCGGGGACAAGTGGGGGAAACGGACTGCGCGTCCGGTCCCAGATATGAAAGTCGGGCGCCGACACGGCCTTTCCCGACCGATTGACCCCATCGATTGTCCGCAATACCAATTGAACGACTTCGTCGACAGTGGCGGTTTTTGCCTGAAGCAGAGAAACTCCAAAGGTTCGCGCAAACGTGGCATGCAAGGCAATCCGTTCCGCAGGCGGTTCCGGAAGCTTGTAGGTGAGGAATCCCGGTCGCGAGAATGCCGGCAACCAGTCAGGATACTTTCGCGCTATTTCTGCCCGACAAAAACGGGTTGCATGGACATTGCAGGCGACAAAGACAAATGGGCTTTCCGCCAGTAATCGGGAGGTCATTATCGCATGCTTTTCAGAAACTCATGGCAGCCATCAAGGGCGACACGAGGTAATGGGGGCGAAAGGATTCGATGCAGCAGGAATCAGGATTTCTTTTCCGGGCTTTTTTTCCTGGCCGATGAATCCTGGTCGAGGATTTTCTTCTTCGTTCGCAGACGGACGTATTCCTTTGCCAATGCCTCGGCGGCAGCGCGGGTTTCCGAGGATTGCGAACGCAATGCCGTTGCCGATGCTGCGAAATCCAGAAACGCCAGAACCATGATCATGAAGACAAGTGCCAGCGAGCAGGAAAGCAGGATTGGAAGCCCGGCGGGCCGCTCTCTCCAGAAATCCTTGAAGTACATGGCGGCGATGGTAAATCCGAGCACAGCCATACACAAGCCGATCAGGCAACGGCGACGCAGCTGCCGGTCGAGGAACTTGCGCATGCCGGAATCGACGCCGGACTCGATCTTGCTTCGCCAGACGTGCAAGTGTCGCAAAATCAGGAACAAACCGGCGGCGATTGTGACCACCCCGACGGTCAGAGTCATTTGGGCTTCCTCACTTGTTGCAGCCACGCAAGGATAACGTTGCCCACCTTGCCAAGCGATTCGGCAGAGCACTTGTCAGGCGTATCATCCCGCGTATGCCAATACCGGTTCTTGACGCGGTCGGCGGGGCTGGGGTAATCGAAATCGATAATATTAACCGTCGGTATCCGGGCCACCTCGTTGAGTGGCAGGTGATCGTCGCGGACTTCATGCCGTGTCTGATGAATGAACTCGCGAATCCCGAGGCTGCGTGCAACATCCCAGATCTGGTGGGCGCTGTTTCGCGCGTAGCGAACGGACGTTTTTTCCAGGTAGATGTTCAGATCGCGGTCGCCGATCATGTCGACGAGCACGCCAGCAGCATAGCGCCACTCCGGCGGAGAATTGACGTACTTTTGGGCGAAGTGCTTTGATCCGAGAAAGTACTCGTCGCGGCCTTGCTGAAAGATGAACTCTTCGGCGTCGAAAAAAACGAAATCGACTCCATATTCCGATTCGAGGGCGGGCATGAATTGCCCCAATTCGCAAAGCAGGCCGACTCCGCTCGCCCCGTCATTGGCTCCGAGAAAGACGCCGGTGGGGTTTTGCAGGTCCTTGTCGGGAAAAGGACGCGTGTCGTAATGGCAGCAAATCAGGATGCGAGTTTTCCTGTCCGGATGAAACTGGACGAGGAGGTTTCGCATTTTCACAGGTGTGTGATTGACCGGATGCGACCTTTCAAATTCCTGCCAGCCGACGGTCGCTCCCAGACTCTCGAAACGGGTTTTAAGGAACTCCTGTTGGGCGTCCATGGCCGGGGAGCCACAAATCCTCGGGCCCAGTTCACACAGGTATTCCAGGACTTGCATGGCGTATTGTCCATCGATTCGTTCCGGATTCACCGGTGCGACAGGGGGCGCGACATCGTTCGGATCGGTATGTTGTCCGGAACAGTTCGAAACCGCCAGCAGGAAGCTCGCGAGAAGTACCGAGAACGCCAGCCCCGGGAAATAAAAACAAAAACGACGAACACAGGCCGTCCGGTCCATTCGATATCGGGCTTCATCTCCGGCGAGACATCCTCCGGAGACAGCAATGAGACGCTTTTTTTCCATCGGTTACGCCCGTAATCTCGATTCGCCAGGCAAGTGTGCCAGCCCTGCAATTCACCCGTCAGCCATGAATCATAGCAGTTCCTATCGATTGGCCCTACAAGCCGTGGCGCGGAATCCTGGATTCGTTCCGGAATCGCGGCATTTTCATTGCGACCCTCGTCAGTTCTTTTCGTCGGGGAAGGACTGTTCGGCCGCTCTCCGCCTGGCAAACTCCAGCGCGGCTTGCCGGTCCGTCAAGGCGGAATCAAGCTGTCGCTCGCGAACTTCGTTCAGGATTTTGGAAAACAGCGGTCCCGGCTGTAAACCCATTGCGACGAGGTCACCGCCATTCAAAAAGGGCTTAGGGTTCAGATCCTCGGGCTTCATCGCAAGACGTGTTTCAAGCCAGTCTGAGGAAGAACGTTCCAGATCCCCGATACGGACCAGCGCGCGAAGCAGGCACAAGGCCATTGAAGCCCGCGGATCGGTCACAAGTGGTTGGACTTTTGACCAGGCGAGGCGGGAACCCATGGCCAGAGGTTGCAAATTCAAGCGCAACCAGACCGCCGCATCCCGAACTTCATTCGCGAACTTCAACCGCGCACAAATAGCGACAAGATCTGGCGGTGTGAGCGCGTCCGGGCACAAGGCGACGAGGGAAACGGCAAGTGCGGGATTTTCCAGGGCAGCCAACAATTCGAGTTTCCGTTTCATGTCGCCGTCGTTGGCGACAAGGCTGGCAAGTTCCGGCAGGACCGCCGGTTGACAGAGGAGCCCGGAATCCGCCAGCAACCTGACGGCCCGGCTACGGGTCGGGCGTGTCAACATAAGGGCAAGTTCGCCGCCGATTCTCTCGGCGCTGACCACGCCGATCGTCGCTGCCTGACGGCGAATGACTTCCAGTGTTGTTTGATCGAGCGAAAACTCCAGGTCGGCAGCGAAACGGACGGCGCGCAGCATCCTCAATTTGTCCTCCGCAAACCTGGCGCTGGGGTCGCCTATGGCCCGGACGAGCCTTTTTTTCAGGTCTTGCTGGCCATCGACAAAGTCGACGACCTCATTGCGAATCGGGTCGAGGAAAATGCCATTGATCGTGAAATCCCTTCGCTGGGCATCGAGACGGGCATTGGCAAACGTCACGTTGTCCGGGTGGCGACCGTCCGAATACACACCATCGCTTCGAAACGTGGCGATCTCGATGGTCCCGGCCGAGCGCGGCCCCGACAGGCTGACAACGCCGAACGCAGCGCCGATGGCTCGCGTCCGCCTGTGACCAAACAATTCGCGGACTTGTTCCGGCCTCGCACTTGTCGCGACATCAAAATCCTTGGGCTCCTTGCCAAGCAGCTGGTCGCGCACACACCCGCCAGCGAGCAAGGCTTCGAATCCGGCCTCTTGCAATCGCTGGACTGTCTGGAAGGCAAATTGACGGGGTGTCAACATTCAGAAATCGGGTGGCAGGGTGTGGTGTTTGCGATTGAGGTCAAATACGATTGGTTGCAGTTTCGCGCAGCGTGCAGGACACTTCTTTCTCCGGAGGAACGCCTCGGCTATGGGGTTCACGAAAAGTACGGACAGGGGACCCGGATTTCCAGAGGAAATTTCTCCTTCGGAAGTGCATCAACTTATGGGTTCGGGCGAACCCCTGACACTGGTTGACTGCCGTCGGCCAGACGAACACGCTTTTTGCCGGATCGGGAACGATATTC
>WPCK01382771.1_pt1 | contig 41660 bp, 41 predicted proteins | sample 5399851 | NCBI WGS metagenome assembly WPCK01 (sample SAMN12869471, study PRJNA574797) | sludge metagenome | isolation source: wastewater treatment of pH11 | place: China:Beijing | collected 2019-05-20
TCTGGTGGCCGTGATGGATTGGTACAGCCGTTACGTGATTTCGTGGAGGTTGTCCAACAGCATGGATGCTGACCTTTGCATCGAGGCATTGGAAGCAGCCCTGAGCCAGGGGCGTCCGGAAATATTCAATCCCGATCAAGGCTCGCAGTTTACCAGTCGTTAACACACCGGTGTCCTCAAGTCACACGACATCGCGATCAGCATGGATGTCGCGGTCACGCGATCGACAACGTGATGATCGAACGCTTGTGGAGGACAGGGAAATACGAAGAAGTTTATCTCAAGAGTTACCAGAGTGGAGCCGATTGTCATGAAGGGCTGGCGGCCTTTTTTGAATACTTCGACCACGAACGTCGCCATCAATCATTAGCCCGACGAACACCTTGGGAAGTTTACCGTCCCAGCCGAGCAAATCGCTTACAACTCTCTATCTAGGATTTGCCCGCCGGTGGTCCAATAATTGGGGTCCACTTCTCAGTTCACCTCTGCGTGCTCTGGGTTCGCCAAGTAAAGAAGCAAGCCTGGAACGAAACGCGTCGGTTTCACAGGTGAACTCCAATGTCGGCTCAACGGCCACCTGATTCCTCGCGAAACCGCAGAAGAACTGGCGACTAACGCCGGCCTCGTGGTTATGGATTCGGTAACGAAAAGGCTTGACTTGCTTGTAATGGCCGACCCACACTCGCAATCAGGCAAGGCGAAGAAGGCCAGACAATACAGCATCCGGATCAAGCATGAACCGGTGTTTTGGAAGGCAATCGGAGTCGCAGTTGAATGAATGTGGCGCATTAGCGCTGCCAGCGCGGAAAAAAACGACGCGCCAGTCTGCATCAACCTTCCAATTCCTTGCTTGCTTCATCCATCGCACGCGCTTTTGAAAGGGCAGTAACGAGCAGGTCCGCGGGCACGGCGACCACGCCCAGGCCCAGCATCAGCACAACGAACGTGAACACCCTGCCGCCTGCTGTGACGGGGTAAATGTCGCCATACTCCCACGACTCAAGCTGCTCTTGGCGCCGGCAAATGGCGAGAGCAGTCAATCAATGCCTTCCCTTTTCAATCGATCGAACAGCCAGGCCTTTGTGAATGCCCAATACCGCGATGCAGTGGCTCGGGAAATCCCAAGAACACAGGCCGCTTCTTCAAGGGTCAGGCCACCAAAATAGCGCAGATTCACAAGTTGGGCTTTTTGGGAGTCCAGCTCCTCCAGTTCTTTCAACACCAAATCCAATTCCATTAGGTCAGTCGATCGTCTTTCATCGGCAAACTCGTCGGCGTTAATGGCAACGCGCTGGAGCCCACCGCCTCGTTTTTCGGCCAGTTTGTTTCTTGCGCATTCAATCAGAATGCGCTTCATCGCCTTGGCAGCCGCTCCAAGAAAATGTTTGCGGTTTTCCCATTTTTGGGTTCCGTCACTGTCGATCAGTCGAATGTAGGCTTCGTGCACCAACGCCGTAGCCTGCAGTGTGTGGTCGGAGCGCTCATTTCGCAGTTTCCGTTCGGCCAATCGGTGAAGTTCGTCGTAAACGAGCGGCAATAACTCCTCTGCTGCGGCAGAGTCACCTTCCTTTAGCTTGACCAGAAGCCGGGTAACGTCCGTCATTGGTTGGGCATTTTTTGCGTTGGGAACGTCGTAAACTCACAATCAGGAAGTCTAATAGTTCCCAACCCACAACCAATATGCTAACTGCATGAACTTTTGCCAATAATGCGCTTTTTTCTTGGCTTACACCGTTTTCGTGAGGCGCTGCCCGGCTGGAATTCGCATAAAGACTCATCCAGCACTTCTGGAGATAGGCAGCCATGAAAAAGCATGAATTTGGCGTAATCGAGAGGTTATTTCACGAAGCTTTGCAGAAACCCGATGACCGGGAACGGCAAAAATTCCTCGACGAACAATGCCAAGACAATGCCCAGCTTCGGTCCAAAATGTCGTCGATTCTGCGCGCTCACGGCCACGCACAGGACTATCTTGAATCCGACGCGGTAAGCGAACACTTCCAGCTGCTTGCCTCCGTATTTGCGCTCCGGGATGAAACACGATTTGGCGAAAAGGAAATCGTCAAGTTCCTGGAACCGCCTGTCTGGGAAGCTTCGCTGGGGCGACTGGGACATTACGACATTATGGAGATAATTGGGTACGGGGCCACCGGCGTAGTGTTGGGAGGAGTTGATTCTCGACTAAACCGACCGGTCGCTGTGAAGCTGTTGGCATCACAGTTTGCGCTGGACAGCGTTGCCCGACAACGATTCATGCGCGAGGCGCGCATTGCTGCGTCATTGAAACACGACAATATTGTCACAGTTTTTGATGTCGATTCTTCGGGGCGGCTTCCGTATCTGGTGATGGAAAAGGTGAGTGGCGAAGCCCTTTCCGAACAATTGAAACGGCAGGGCTCTCTGGATACTCCCGGAATTCTCAAAATCGCACACCAGGTCGCGGCTGCCCTTTCCTATGCACACAGTCAGGGAGTGATTCACCGTGATATCAAGCCGTCCAATGTATTGCTGGAGTCAGCCAGCCAGCGAGTGAAGATAACCGATTTTGGGCTGGCCCGGGCCAGTGAAGATGCGTCGTTGACACGTGCAGGGCATTGTGCCGGAACTCCTACCTACATGTCGCCCGAGCAGGCACGCGGTGAACCAGTTGATGCCCGATCAGACCTTTTCAGCCTTGGATGCACCATCTACGCAATGTGCACAAGCCGGTCACCATTTCAAGGAGAGTCAACGTTTGCGGTGATGCGTCAAGTGTGCGAAAACAAGCCACGGCCAATCGAAGAGCTGAACCCTGATATCCCGCGATGGTTATCAGTCATTGTTGACAAGCTCCTGGAAAAGGATCCTGACAAACGAATCCGATCTGCTGAAAAACTCGAGGCTATTCTTCGCAAGTGCCGAAATCGGTTGCGAAAAGGTAAACCGATCGCGGTTAGCGACAACTCGACTTCAGCCGCACCACCTGATCAGGAGACGTCAGAACAATCGGTCAAGGCCAGCCACTTATCGACCATCATTGCAACTGCTTCGGCTTCACAAAGCGGACCTGCCTCTCCAATGGCAGACATTCCCGTCGGCAAAGAGTGGCTGAATCCGGTTATTCGGTCTCCACGGCGTCGGCCACGACAGCGAAGGGTTTTAATCGTCAACCTTATCGGGATCGCCGTTTTTGGTCTATTTGGCCTGTATGTTGGTGGACTGATCCTGAACCATCATTTTGGAATTGACGTTTTTGCGTGGCTTTCGAAGCCGGATACTTTGGCCAAAAACTCGCCCAGTTCACCTATCGATCAGTCTCCTCAAGTTCCAGAGCCCCATCCAGGTTCCAAAAGCCATTTACCAGGATTGGAAGTTCCAAAGGGCGAATCGTTAACACCAACCCAAGACCCGGAAAACAAGGAATCCCGGGAACACAACTCGAGATCTGGTGACACCGCAAACCCCGAAAATTCAAATCCAACTGAGTTGATCCCTATAACTCCCGCTCCGGAGGTGAAGGAGTCGTTCCGTGTTCCAGTGATCAACATTTCTGACCAAATCCCAATTGCAAGAGGTACGGTCGAAGGATCCGCGCACGTACAGTTAAAGCTCGGCGCGCCGACATACTCGGATGACCTGGTTTACCGCTGGACCACGATCCCGGAACCATACATTGACTGGGAGGTTACAAAGGTTTCAAAGCATCACGGGATTTCTTCCATTCATGTAGCGGAACCCGGAATATTGCATTTGTTGCTTTTTAAGTCGTGGGGAACCGGTGGCTCGCCTGGAGGCTGGCAAAGCGAATTGACTTCTCAAGCTGAGTTGGTGAAACAGGGATGGAGACTGGAGCGGCGACCTGAAGCGGGGGACGCCGCTGAGAAACAGCTGACGAGTGTCAAATTTGAGTACGCCACAAGAGAAGGCAACTCGCACTTTGAATTGTGGACGAAAAGAGTCGAAGCCGGGAGCACTTTCAAGCTCAGAATCGGCAAATACGCCGCTCCATTAATAATTCAACCCGTCGAAGAACGTAGCGATGGTCCAGTGTCAACGGGTACTTTCCGCGACCTCGAAATAGGTGAACGAGTATTCTTGGACAAAGCCCACACATGGACCCATTTGCCGGCCGAGCTAAAAGGTGCCCGTTTTTGGCAAACACGGGCTTTCGAAAAGTCAACATTTATAAACGTTGAGTCCGGCGGCAGGCTTTTCCTTGCCGCCCTGTTTTGTGAGGACCTGTCCAGGTTGTCGGCCGGATCAAGGGAAAATGAACTCGACTCAAAAGAAGTACTGCTGGAGGACGGCTGGATCGAACTCACCCAAATCACGGCAGACGAAAGTGGCACGCCCCGATTGTGGACCGTTTTTTATCGCGACTGCACAGAAGGGGAGCGGTTTTCGTATCGCACTGACAAATACGCTGCGCCAATCCCTATCCTGATGCCAGGTATTGGTGGTGCGTGAGAATGGGATTTTGAGACCAGCGAGAACAAGTCGCGAGATTTTCAGAAACTACTCGCCATCGGCCGCAACCGCTGGGCAACCTGCTATTTCTTATCAGCGCCCCATTCGAAGCCAGGGATTGCCCCGCTCCAACACAGGGCGAAAAGTGTTCCTCCAACAATCAACGTTAGCCCATGAGGCATCATGACGTGCGCCAACAATGCGGTCTTGTTGAACGAGCGGCTTTTTCCTGAAGCCACGGGGTTTCCAAGGCTCTCCGCTTTGCCTAAAAGAACTTGGCTGGCGCGAACCCAGCCCCAGTTGATCCGTGGTGACGAGTACGGTTTGTCTGTCTCGGAGGCTCTTTGATATCGGTTGACCTCTATTTCGCGGAGTCGAGGGTAGAATCGCATCTGATGCGTTTTCATGACAGCCTCGAGACACCAGAACGCGAGGCTGCTGACGGCCGCCACCAAGAACATCCCAAAGCTAGACTGCTGGAACCCTAGCCCGAGAGCAACCAAACTCAACGTGACTCCCCACCCCTTGACCGTGAGAAGGCGCTGATCGTACGTCGCCACCATCTCGTTCAGGGCAAAGTACTCCCTGAGTTCGTCGTCATCGTTCATGACGTCCGCCCGGTTAAGTAGTGATCATCTCACAAAACAATCGCAAGAATAAATGCAGAAATTGAACGGGTCAATCGCCATACGTTTCCGCATCACAAAGAGTCAGGCCGATCTGGGATACGAGAATTGACCCAGTAGAACGGAGCTTTCCCCACATTTCCCTCTGCCTCCTCCAACTCGGCGTCGCCGCGATCGGCCGCAAATGCCTTTCGGTTAAAGTATCCCCGCCCTGCTCCACCGGCGGCAAATCCAGGATCTGTTCCTGAATATCCGGCGCAAGGTTCAGCAGATTCATGATCTGCGTCAGCCTGGCCCTCGAAACGTGCCCAAGCCGCGCCAGTTTTGCCCGGTCCGAAACCACGCCGTACCGGATCAACTGGTCGATCCGGATCACGAGTTTCATCACCCGTGGTTGGCAAAATCGATTACTGTATGAACAACCGTCGGTCTCGCTCCTTCACATGCCCGACTCGGTAGTACTGGGCGAACCACGGTTTCTCACCGGGTGCCGGAGGCCGAGCCAATCGCAGCGCCTGTGGCACCTCTGCCTCGCTGGCTCGAACTCTGAAGTGGAAATGATCGAACAGTCTCAACGCTTCAATGGCGTAAGCGATTGCCACCTTCCGATCTTCAATGCAAATCAGGTTGTCGCCGTTCGCCTTTTCTCCTCCGTGCGCCATATTCGATGAACCGGTGAAAACCATCGGCCGCTCGCCATTGAAATCGGTCACGAGGAATTTGTGGTGGACCATATTCGAGTGGCCGACTGTTTGTCCATGCCACTCTTCCTTGAATGGCGGTGGAGCATTTTCTGCTAGAAAAGCGAAAGGCAGTAAGCCGCGAGAGCCATCCGGTTTGTAAACGGTTAAGCCGCCAGTGCGCTGTGCCACGCCGTAGGAAAATAACGACCGTTGCATCAACTCTTCCAGAGAATCCTTTACTTTCCCCGTGAGTTGACTCAGGAATACAATCGAATACAGCACCGAAGTCTCGGCATTTTCAACCGCTTCAGCGATCGGATCGAGCGATAGTGCACTATCGGAATGTGGCGAGAAACACAATGATACGCGGGACTCTGGTTTGTCCCTGACGACCCACCACTGCTGCGACAATACGTCCTTCCGGAATTTTGTCGGCGCGGACCAGTATGCGTCGAACAACTCGCCATATTTCTTCGCCACCTCATCGTCGTTGAACACCAACACATTATTTGCCTGGATGTACAGGCCGCGGAGCGAGTAATTTGTGGAACCGGTCAGCACGCGGATCGCTTCGCCGTCGCGACGTACAATGAGTACCTTATTGTGTTGCTGCCGTCCGAAATGCATACGCTTCACTTCGGCCCCGGCGTCGATTAGTCGTTGCGCTGAGCTCGATTCCGCACTATCATCTTCGCCATGCATTTCGTGGTCATCTACGATTGCGCGAACCCGATCGCCCAACCTTTCCAGCCGGACCAGTATCTCAGGCTCTTTGCTTTCATAGATCAAGGCGTCGAGTGTCAACTCCGGATGGGCCGCGACCTGGTCCAGCAAATCATAGATCAGTCGCCGCGCTTCAAAGCCAAGCCAATCATAGTGCTGTGGGAACTGCGACATGTCGTGATCCAGATTCGCCGCGGCAGCAGATCCGATCGGTGGCAGGATTCTGGTCTCGTTTTGGAAACGCGTGGCATACGCTTGCGACGATGCAAATCCACGGGTAAAGCCGACATTGAGGAAACCCTCGATCGTTTGCGGCTCCAACGAGATAGCGTTTTCCACTTGGTCACCCGCATGCAACACGCCCGCCCCGTCCATGTATTGCGCCGTTACGCGATAGCGAAACTCTCCCGGCTTGATCTCGCTTGGTACGTGAATCCAGCGAAACTTCTGAAACGGAGCTTCCGTCGAACGATAAACCCGACCAAACTCGTTGGCGGGTGGCAAATCGAAACTTAGCCGATTCTTTAGTGCCCCCCAGTGGTTCGACCCTGGATACTTTACCTCGATCGAAAATCCCACAAAGTCGTCGGTGGCCGCATCATCCTTCAAATCGAATGCCAAAAGCGCTACTCCTTCGCCGCGATACAACTTAAATGTCAGGCTACCTGAAATTTCTGTGCGTTCGAAATAGTTCGGCATATGCTATCCCCAAAAATAATGAATTCTCTAATCGGCGAGAAGCAAGGGCCCATGGCATAGTATAGCGGCCGGCGTTGGGCGCCATAACTACCTGCGGATGCTATTCGTTAGCAGTAGCGAAAGCGCAATTGCACAACTACCATTTGACGTTAGTATTGGTCGGAAGCCCGATGTTACCGTCTAGCGAATAAATTGGGGCCAATTCATTACCGACTCGCGTAGGTGGACACATGAGCACCGCGTTGCATTATCCGTATATTGAGGTCGAGGAAAATTGGCTAAAAACGTCATTGCTTTATTGGGATCGCATAAGGCGCATATTTCCGAAGGAGGCCCAGTGGGAAATACTGAGTCCTGCACAATTGAATTAAAGGCGCGAATCACGGATTTCCCGCGAAAAACAGGGGGTCAGTGCTAGCGTGGACTTAATCCATCAATGCAGGACTCAGTAGACGACTCTGACGAAGTGCGTCATGAAGTGGACCCCAATTATCGGACCACCGGCTTAGATAGAAAAAAGCGTTCTGATCGGTCAAACTGTAACCGATTGGTACTCGAATCATCAGGCAGCCAGTATGTCACGGAAGCGACGCCAGCCCCGCCGTCGAACGATCCCCGCGGATCGCCGCAAACGCCACTCTTGCCTTGAACGACCCCGAAAATAATCGCCGTTTCCTGCTCATCCATGGAACTCCCGTTCGACTCCGAACCGACAATCTCTATCTTATTGGACGGTCCAGTCTTCGGCGTCCACTTCAGCTGTAGAATGAAGGCTCGTATTCCGGAGAAGCATGATGGATACCGATAAACCTGCAGGCCCTACAGTTCGGGATTGGGCCGAGGCAACGCTAAAAGTTACGAAAGTGGAACGGGCGGGAAGCCCGCAGATCTTCGAGCTGCGAAAGCAAATGGTGGTCAATGGAGTGTTGCACGAGCAGTTCGTATGGCTGACACATTCCCAGCTTAGAAGTGTCGGAATTGATCACGGGCTTTGATCGCTCCCGTAACACCTCAAACCTGCCAGTCCCTTGCGGGCCTCCGAACAGCTATTTTCTGCAGGTTTGCAGCGTTCCCGCCCTCATTTCAAGGGCCAGCAAAGTTCTCTCATAAGGGCAACGCGGCCAAAGCGACGAAGTCTTCCTGTTTTGGCGTTCCCTCCGCAGCCGTCGGGATTTAGTTCTGATCTCAGGATTTCCGCGTTATTAGAAAAAGGGGAAAACCCTGGTCGAACACTGATTGTATTCCGCCGTTTTGTAATAGATAAATACTTCCCTACCACAAGGCCGCTGCACCCATTGCAAACCGCAGACGCCAATCTACGCGGTTTGAGAACGGAGATCCCTTCTTTTATGTCGCGAAAAAGATCCCGCTCGCTTCCTTCCCGTTCCGGTAAACGAATTGCAAGACCGAGCGTGGTCGACCGGGCCGCGCTATTCCGGTTCGAAAAACTGGAACCGCGCCAGATGCTCGCAGCAGAACCGGTCAGCTGGTCGCTTCTCAATGACGATGGCACTTTGCATGGCGACGAGGTGACCACGGATCCTCGCCTGAATGTGGTCGTCGACGATTACGACACCTTCGACGGGGAACTCAGTGTCGAAGTGGACTTCGGTGGCGACGGCACGGTCGAGATTGTGCAGCCGGGACTGGAAGCGGGATCCCAATGGCTTGTCGATCCGAGACAGTTCGGAGTGGTTCCGGGGCAAATTCTCGTCAAGTCCCGCACGACGCTCATCGAGGCCGGTGCTCCATCCACGACGCTGGAGTGGCAAACCTTCTCGTTTGATTTCCTGTCGTCGGCCACGCCGCGCATGCACGTGACCATCGACGGCAATCCCGTCGAAAGCCGGCAGACCACGATCGACTTCGGAAGCACCGCAGCCGGCACTCCGGTTACGCGCACGCTGTCGGTCCAGAATATCGGCACCGCCGATTTGACGCTTCCCGCGTACCTCATCCTTCCCCGGGGTTTTTCTTCTCCTGCCGATGTGTCAGTTTCTTCGTGGACACTCACACCGGGCCAGACGAGGAACATCCAGATCAGTTTTGATGCGACAGGTCCAGGCACCCATTCCGGAAAAGCAATGTTGCTGTCGAACGACGTGACTCGGCCCGAATTCATCTTCAATGTAGAAGGGACCGTCGAAACGGCCGAAATCGATATTCTCCATAATGGCGAGAGCCTTTTGGGACCTCTGGCCTATCTGGACTTCGGCAATCTCCAGTCAGGTCAAACGTCGCTCAGGACGATTGAAATCGCCAATGACGGCGATGTCGCTGTGACGCTGTCTTCCCTTGTGCTGCCGCAGGGATATTCCACATCATTCCCGGCTCAGGGACTGACGATCGCGCCGGGAACCAGTTCGAATGTGGATGTTACGTTCGATGCGACGTCAGCCGGCGCCTGGGACGGGCAGATTGTATTCAGCTCGCCCCAGCTTCCTGGCCAACAACTGGTCATCATCGCGGTGGGGGAGATCGATTCCCCGCGCATAGTTCTGGAAGTGGACGGCGAGGTCCGGCAAAGCAACCGGGACACGGTTTCGATGGGTGCGACCTTTGTGGGGATTCCCGTCAACAAGTCAGTGGTCGTCAGAAACGAAGGACAGGCAGCCCTTCATCTGGAGACGGATTCCAGCGTCCCCGAAGATATTTCCATCGATCTTTCCGCCGGACCGTGGGTCCTGCTTCCCGGCCAGTCGGTGTCGCTTTCCCTGACCATGTTCGCGAATGGGCCGGGGGTTCGCGGCGGCATGGTCGAACTGAACAGCAACGATCCCAATCAGCCGGTGTTCTCCCTTCCGGTTTACGGAAATGTCATTGAATTCGAGTTCGGGCTGTATGCCGATACCGGGTCATCAGGAAATGATCTGGTGACTTCCGACCCGCGAATCGGGGGAATAGTTCAGGGATTCGTGAGGGGCACAGCGACCGTGGAGATCGACACCGACAGCGACGGGACTCCGGACGTCGTCGGGGTTCCTCGCGAAACCGGACGCTTCGTGATCGATCCCGATATTGCTCCCGGAGCGATTACGCTGCATGCGCGACTCGTTGCCTACGCCGGCGACGGAACGATTTCCGCGACGGGAGTCTGGCTCCAACAGTACATGTTCCACGATCCGGAGGAAACCGATCAATCTCCGGAGATCCTGTCGGCCGGATTGTCCAACGATACGGGACCCGATGACGACGACGGCATTAGCTGGGACTGGACCATCGAGGGGGAAGTCTCCAACGACGGGAGCTTTTATGACCTCGAAGTGCTCGTGGATCACGACGGGGATGAAGAAATCGACGACATCGTACCCGTCGGTGCAGACGGGCACTTCCGCTACCGGGCCGAGTCTCCCGGAATCGGCGAACACGAATGGACCATCTCGATTCGTGAAACGACGTATTCAGGTGAGGCCCAGATCAGCGAGCCCGAAACGGTCTCCTTTGAAGTGGTCGCGGCTCCGGTCCCCCTCCTTACGGAACTGGAACTCAAAAGGGATACGGGTGAGTCGGACAACGATGGCATCACCATTGATCCGACTATCGTGGGGCATGTGGATTTTGAAGGGTCGCTGGAGGGAGCGCGCGTAGAAGTGGACTTCGATGGAGACGGCTGGGCCGATGGCGGTGCGCTGATTGATTCCAGTGGTGACTTCGAGATCCGCCCCTCGCGGCTGCAGCCCGGATCCTGGACGGTACGGGGCCGGGTTACGAGGCCGGGCGACACCCAGCCAGGTGCATGGGATGAGAACACGACGCTGGATTTCGAGCTGCAGCGGGCCTCCGCTCCGAATGTAAGCGGCGTGGTCGTGGCCAGCCCGGATTACGAACTGGCCGGGGAGACGTTTGCTTCCGACCCGACAATCACCGGAAATATCGGGGGCGAGTATCTCCCCGACACCCATACGGTGGAGTTCGACCACAACGGGGACGGGCTTGCCGACGGAAGCACCTCCACCAATTCCGAAGGGGAATTTGCCTATACGCCTTCGGGACTGAGGTCCGGGCCTGTAACCATCCGCTATCGATCGGTCACAGTGGATCCGTATTCCGGAGATACCCTTTACGGCAACTGGTCATCCATCGCTTTCAACTATGCAGGCACCGATGCTCCAGTCATCGAATCGCTGTTTGTGGACGACATCGATCTCGATCAATGGCAGGGGCCGGGCGACCCCGAGACAGATACTCCTGTCTTTACCGGCACGGTCACATCCCCCGCGGGCAACGTGGCGTTCGCGACGGTCGAGTTCGATCTCAACGGCGACAATGTGGTGGACGAAACGACCTTCACTGACGTCGCGGGAGAGTTTGAGCATCAGGTTACGGTCACTCCGGGCGTCTACGAGATCGGAATACGCGCGAAAAGCTGGAACCCGGTAGAGGGAAGCGAGAGCACCGGCTCGTGGCGCGAAGTAACGGTCAACATCGAGGCGAACACGAGTCTCGATCCTCCGGTTGGCGACTCGGGCCTCGTCGATTCGACGGGGAATACCGTCTTCGGAGAATTTGAAGCGCTGGTCGATTCGGCCGTCAACGCGGCGGCCAATGCGTTCAACGTCGTTTCCGGCGGTCCCGGTGGTGGGGGCGGGGGAATCGGTGAAGAAGGAGGTGGCGGCGGGCCAACCGTCGTCAACCGTTTCAATCTCGGTGCCCTGCATTTCGATCCTCTGGCCATCGACCACAACATCAGCCTCCACGAACTGGGCGCGCTAGGCTTTGAGCAAACGAGCCTGATTGCTCCCTCCGTGATTGGACTCCCGGTTCACACGGCAACGGTCGCCTCTGGAATCGTTTCCCGAACTGTTAACGACACGCGCGCGGTGGACCTGACATCCGGTTCGCTCGAACTGGACGGATCCCTCATCTCCAACTCGGTGGTAACGGTCAACACCAGCCAGAAAACCTTTTCCATCAACAGCACCTTCCAGCTGACGTTCGAGTGGACGGACAGCGAAACGGATCGCGTGGTCGAGGGAACCTGGTCCGCTACGGTGATTGCAAGCGGCGGCTGGATCCTCGTCTCCGGGAATGCTGTGATCGACACGGGCACGTTTACCGTGGGCGAACAGGCTTCCTGGGACGCAGAAGAGTCGTTTGTTGAAACGCCGCCGGCCAATCCTCCCAGCGGACCGAACGTAGGGAGCACGGATCCGGTGTTTGACTGGACCGCGACCTACGGGCGCGACATCGGCACGGACTTCACGGGCACTTTCAGCAGCGGCGGTTACTCGGGACTGGTTTCCAACGAAGACGACTATTCCATTTCCTTTGTGACCAGCGAGTCAACCGATTACACGCGCGACAACGGCTCGGCGGCATTCGGCTTTCCCGGCAACCCTGCTACCCTCGGAGAAAGCTGGACTTCATCCCGGGCGGGCGGGTTCAACGAAGAGGGCAGCTATTCCGTTTCCGGCACTGCGCTGACGGCCGATCTGGACACCATCGCGGGGGATACGCGTTCCTGGATCAGCACAGTCGTGGACAGCGGCCCGATCGCGACAGCAAACGGAAGTGGAGAGTTTGAATCTTCCTATACGGAGACCTACGTCGGCCAGCGCACGGAGATCGGCGATGTCCAGTACTCTCCATCCGCAGTATTGGCCAATGCAATGTCTTTCAATCTCGGTGAGACCACGAGCCACGTGTACGATCACAGCTTCGTGGGCGGGTATGAGGACTCCAGTCCGGACCGCGATGTGATCGCCGACCTTTCCTCGTCCCTTTCTTACGACGGGAGCCTCATCTACGGCGAGAACGGGAGTTACAACATCGGGACCAGCGGCCTGCAATGGACCAGCGGCCAGTTCAACCTGACGGGAGATGCCGAACACGACCGGAGCTATTCGGTCGAGGGAACTTTCGAGGAACACACCGGGGACCAATTCGAGGGGAGTTTTGACAGGTCGTTTGCCGAATCGAGTGAAACGACGCGCACGAACTCGGGATCGTTCGCAGTTACCTCGGCGCTGGTATCCACCTATACCGGCAGCGTGGACATTGAGGGGAGCGCCGATTCCACTCTGGAACTGTCCGTCTCCGGTTCGAATGGCGGGGAGTATTCGAACTTCGCGGTGAGTGCCACGCGCGATGCCGTTTATTCAGATTCGCTGGACTATGTGCAGACAGGGAACTCGGTCGCGGGGGACGGAGAATATTCCTTCGAGTTCCAGTCCCTGGTGAGTACTACATCGGACTCCAGTACTGATTTCGTCGAAGAGCGCGTCGATGGATCGACGGCATCGGGAACGGTGGTCGTCGATGCCCAGTCCGAAAACGGAGTCGTGTTCGAGGACTCGGGAATCTACGAACTGGCGGCCGGACAGGAAACAGGCCGGTCCGGAGATTTTACACGCACCACCACCGAAACCACCGATACCACTATTGAAAGCGACATTCTGGTCCGTTCGGCCTGGGACTCCATGAATGAAGGTCTGCAAACCGCGTCCGTGATCCTCGCCGGCTCGCAGACCCAGTCCGTCTTCGACGGCCAGCACGAAACCGGCGAGCCGACGACAGGGACCTTTACGATCGAACTGGATGAAACCGGCCACGAAACCAGTTCCACCACCGGTTCAACCCGTGATCGCAATTCGCATACCACGATGACCTTGCCCGCCGGAAGCGAGTCGGACAGCGTCAAGTCCGTCGATGAGGAAGGAACATTCACGGTGGCAGGTCGGGAAATGACGATGACCGGAACCGTGGAGCAATCCAGCGAGACGACGAATGAACTGTTTTCGGTAACTTCGACCGAGTACTGGGTCCCCGAACAGCCCGGTCCCCTGGAACTGATCTCGACCGAGGGGCTTGCCTCCGAAGGAACGCTTCTGGCCTCCGAACTCCAGACGTCACAGGTCTCGGAAACCCTGTCCGGAAACTTTACCCGCACGAGCGCGGGACAGGCCACGAGCGGCACATTCACCCGCGATGAGACCCGTTACGGGCTCAGCACGTACGACGACGAGGGAACCTATCCAGCCATTCCCGACAGCACGTTCAGCAAGTTCAACGGGACCTTGTTCGACGAAATCAGTCATGAAGAAGGATCCGTGGCGACCGACGCAGAGGGAAATCAGGAATCAACCGGTACATGGAACCGGATGCTGACGACCATTACCTCCGGGGATTATGAGGAGAGTCTTCCCGATGTGGATCCCCCGCCGGGATATAGCGGAGTGCTGGTTTCGACCGGTGAGCATACGAGCCACACGACGCTCGAGTACACCAACGGCACGTTTGATCGGGACCCATCCGGTACGACGAGCACGGCGGCCTTTGATCGCGTCGCAACGGCCGAATTCAGCGACGATAGCACATACACTGCCTCCTGGACCGTTACGGTGGAAGAAAATGGCGTCGTCCCGCCAGGCACCAATGTCGGTCTGGACGGCGCTTTGCGCAATTCCCGGATGCAGAACAACGAAACGCGAGTTTCCGGTCTGGATGTCGAAACGGCGTATCACGACTGGGGAACGGAAACGGTGGTGACCGGCGACCGGAGCGTTGTGTCGCGGGGAGAAACCTTGCTCTCGGCAATGGTTCGCGAAGGAAATTTCACCGACGAATCAACGACCGTCACCGACTCGACGGACACTTATTCCGTCACCATGTGGCAGAGCCTGCCAGGGGTTCCGTTGCCCGTAACGCCCTTCCTTACCCTCGAATTGCCATCGGGACAAGTCGATACATTGACCGATATCCGCTCCACTCGTACGACGAGCACAACGAGCGCATCCGGTTCGGTAACCGAACAATCGCTCCTGGATGAATCCAGAACGTGGAAGAACGGCAACCAGAACACGACGGTCATCACGGATCGCGACGACCGCATCGATACTACAACGGAGAGCTCGGTCTGGACGATGGGGCCCGATAGCTTAGGACATTCGGAATCCACGGCAAGCTCCTATGTGGAATTGTCTGACTGGCATTACTACACAGAGTCGAGTCCGATGGTGGTCGTTCCGCAAGGAGAGGAGTTGCCTGAAATCAGCGGCACCATGTTCGAGATCATGGTGACGGCGTCGTGGTCCGGGACGGACGGATCCGTGTTCAGCAAGTTCACTGTACAGGGCAATGAAGCCAACGAGATGCGGACCGGAAACTACATCTCGTCCGGAACCGAACAGTCGAAGGGGTTTGCCGGTCAGCTCGCCGTTTATTCCGGAGACTTCACGCGCGACAACGAAGTGGTATCGCGTGACGGTACGTTTTTCGCGACCCACTGGAACAACAATTCGTATACGGCGAGCAGTCATGCGCGAGCTGGCGACAATCTGTCGCTGGATCTCGATCAACAGGAGTTGATCGACTCGTTTCCGGATATCGACGATGCACCGCCGGCGCCTGGAACCCGGCCGCCAGTCACCTCTGCGAATGGCACGAAATGGAGTGCATCGGAGCAGACGAAGGACAAGGGATGTTCGTTTTCGCTTGAAGCGCGTCTGGCCGGAACCTTTGAATCAAGGCAGCCCATGAGCGGCAACCCGCTGATGGTCGCCAACCTGCCCGAAAATGGCCCGGGGGAATCTTCACCCTTCTACGACAATGAATCGAGCGGTGTCGTCCGGTATCAGTCCGCCAAAGATCTCTGGAAGAGGCAGACGACGTTCGACGAGTATTCGAATACGTCACTGGCGATTCCCACTGGCAATGGCGGGTCGGCACCCGTCGTTTTTCCGGTCGACGATTCGTACCGGGACGGCCCGAACATCTATCAGGGCCTGATGTTACCCAACGATGGCAAGTACGCCGCGGGACTGCCGCACAACTCGATCGTACCCTCGGTCGGCGATCGGCATGAATACGGGAACTCCACGGACCGGCAACGTACCAAACTGACGTTTTTCGAGATCGGCGCGGTGACAACTTCGGGGGGTGACGTTTCCGACGAATCCACGTGGTTCTATCAGGTGAAAACCGATATTGGACGTTCGAAGGCCTTGACGTATGAGGATCGTGTTGCTGATGAAGACGCCTGCAACACATGGTATTGCGTGACCGTTGACGGGGATCTGGAACACGACATCGTCGAGCGCGTGACCAGTTCGCAGCGCGACAAAACGGTAGGGGACTATACGGTCACCACGGATGGCCAGGGGGTTGTGAACTCGCATGTCGACGCGGAGATCAGCCGCCTCACGAGGACTTCCGTCAAGGGGGTACGGACGAAATGGGCCGACAGTGAAACGCAAGTGGACTTTTTCAGCGGCGAAAAGGCCTTCGGAAGCGGGTGGCTCGACCGTACGGAAAACTGGGACTCGTTGTACACGACGGCCGAAACGGGAAACACGAGTTATTCCGGTGGCCGGGAGGCGACGAATGTCCTGGGAAGGGGCACCGGGCACCAGCTGGCGACTCCAGATGATCCACCGGCTGAAACCGAGGTAATCGACGTTACCATCGATTACAGCCGCAACCTCGAAAACGTGGTGTACAGCGGGGGTTACTTCGGAATGTCCGGTTCCGTGGGGAGCCGGTTTGAATGGGACTACGGCCCTTCCAGCAGGGGGCCGGAAGATGCGCCAATAACGTCGCCCGGTGAAGCCACCGACCAGGCCGGCGACATCCAGCCGTCCGGGTCATTCAACAATTTCGAGGCCTACCGGTTTCACAATGAAGCATCGGTCGAAAAGGGAATCCAAGAGGCGACGGCCAACCGCAATGAAACGTACGACGAAGCGTCGTTACAGCTGGATCAGTTCTATTATTTCGAGAACGGGCAATTCGGGTTTACGTCCCCACAATGGGCCATCGATCCCGGTTTGCCGATCATTGCCACGGACCCGAATGGTCCCCCGCCGATGGGCACCTGGGTATTTGAGTTCGAGCCGCAGGCCGGGGTTTGGGTCAAGGATTTTGGCGAGATCGAAAACGGCGATGTCGTTTCCGGGGAACGACACACGCAGCGCTGGTCCATAGCCGAAGGCTACGTCGATCACACCAACAACATGCACGACTGGGAAGGAGGGGGCATTTTCATGCTCCCCCTCCACCACGTGACTTATCCAGAGGTCGAGTCAGAGCCTGAGTCGAGACTTGGCTACCTGTTCTGGAAATTGATCACCTATCCTCAGTTCATGACCGGTGGAGAATTTATCGATCTGGCTGTCGAAATCTATGAAGAGAGTGTGGATTCCGTTCAGGGGGCGCTTGATGTTGCAGGCTTGCTCCCAGGTATCGGGTTTGGGGCTGATCTGTTGAATGCGGGCATCTCGGCCGCCAGACAGAACTATGTTGCGGCGGGTATCTCTCTTGCCGCGGCTTTGCCGCTGGCTGGCGATTTGTTGGGACTCGGCAAAATAGGTGGCCGGGCTTTCGGCGACGCATTTACGGCAGGAAAGTCGGTAACGACACTGGGCAAAGCCGGAAACGCGGTAGACGCCGCAGCATCGTTGCGGTCGGTAGCCAGACAGGGAGACAATGCCGCTGGCGCAGTAGTCAGGAATATCGACAAGCTGGCCGACTCGCGTCGTAGCCTCGATAACATTGCCGGACGTTCCGGGCCGGAAGGCGCGATTGGACGTGGCAAGTTATCGGACGAGCTGGGGACCAAGATTGGTGATCCCCCCCGTTACACATTGCAGTGCCGAAGCCCGAAAGGAGATCCAATTGGATGCTTCATCGCCGGCACGCCGGTTCTGATGGTTGTTCCCTCCTCTGCTCTGGCGGGGACGAGCCTGGCAGCCTTGGGCTTTACAGATGAACTTGGCATAAGCCCATCGCCGCTTGCACGTGTCGACCTTGCGCTGGCGATCCGGGACGAACCTGTCTGGTCCGCCGCACTGGCCGCCAGCGGAGTCGCCCTGATCTGGCTCGGTGCGAGGCGAGCTTCGGATAAACGCGGCGAACGTCGCCATCAAGAGCGCACTCGAAGCAACAGATCCACTCTTCGGCAACGGGATGTCGACCGCCTCCTTGAGGAAGCGGATACGTTGGATACGATGGTTCCAGGCCGAACCGATTCGGAGATCGATCGCAATATGAACGTGTTCCAGAACGAAATGCAGCGCCAGCAGGCGCTCGACGCGCACTTCTCATTTGGCGTGGAAGAAGCGGCTTCAACTGGAATGTCCAGTTGTTCTATCACGTCCACCAAGGAATCTTGTTCTCTCTCCACCGGCGCTACGGAGGCGAGGTCATTATCTTGTTCTCTCTCCACCGGCTTTGCGGGGGAGAGAGTCAGAGTGAAGGGGTCTTCGTCGGATGCGTCAGTTTCCATTGACCTTGCACAAGCCAGTTTTCTGCCAAACGCCGGTCGCAAGCTGGTCGTTGCCTGCGGACTCGTGCTTTTAATGTGCGGGCTCTACGGGCTCTTCACGAATGGCCTTAACGGCGTTCCCAACGGACCGGAACGCTTCGCTGATAAACGCTTGCCGGTCGTGAACGCGGCCAGCGCAGAAGCCACCGAGGAGATTGCGGGCGGATTCAAGTTGCAGCCGGTGGCAATTGAAGAAATCCGCCTCGGTCAGCGCAGTGCGGGTGAGAATCCCTCGCGCTGGCAAGTCAGCGATGAACCGGAACCGACGACTCAAACCCACCGTGAAGTCCGCTTCGAAATGACCAAGCCCTCAGGTGGTCGGCTGTGGATGAGCTTCATCTTGTCGATGGAACAGATTTCCGCATTCGGCGCGGCGCCCGGCAAGTCGATTCATTTTGATCTTGGGGAATTGGGAGTCAGCGCTCAGGCAACCTGTACGTACATCGGCCCTTGTCCTGACATTCAGAACGGTTCCGGCAACCTCGTGACTGGCCTGTTCGAACATGAGACTGATCCGGGCTCAAAGATCTTCACCATCGCACTGGCTGATGGCACGCAAATTGAGGGCGTAACCGGCAACCACCCGATCTGGAGCGTCACCGACGGCGAGTTCGTGGCTGCTGAGCACTTGCGGGCTGGGACCATCCTATTGACGCGCGCCGGGCCGGTGGCGATTGATGCCATTGCTTTGCGACCCGTGGGCGACGACGAGCGAGTTTACAATCTGCAAATCCACGGGCAGCATGTCTATCAGGTAACTGCCGCCGGTGTGCTGGTGCATAATAACAACTGCATTGGTGCCCCAAGGGGGGCTGGCGGCCTTTTCAACTCTTTCGACAACTTTGCGAGAGGGCGTGACTTTTTTGACGACCTAGGACGATTTGATTCGGTCCAAGCTCAAAAGGCATGGGAGGTCTACCAAAGGGCGGGTACGTCAAAAGGGCTTTTGATTGGTGGTCGAAATGACGTTGCAAACGCTCTTGGTGATGGTTGGGACAAATTGGGGACGTTGAATTGGAGTCCAGAAATCAATCGCGCTTGGCTTGACGGTGCAATCGATGCCGGGCTGCCGATAAGACTTGTGACGCCAGCCAACGTTCTTGACAAGCTTGACTGGACTCGTTGGGAAATTGGCCACTTACTGTCGCGTGGCTATGAACTTCGCGGCGGCGTTTTCGTGCCAAAATAGGTCCCCTTTGACGACAAGGTATGAATATGACAAGTGATGACATCTGCGATTTGCTCTCAACATTCCGTCACGAATGTGAAATAAAAACGTACGGGCTTCCGTTCGAGGCTATGCTAACGATTGAGGAGCAGTTGATCGCAGCGTTGCCTTCGATCCACGAACTAACCGAACGAGAGTCAACGCAGGTACGTGAATCCGTTGATTTGCACTTAGCGGTGCTTCTTAATCGATTCTCCCGCCGGATGGCTAATGCCGCCGTCAGCCTGAACGACGACGCACTAGTTCGATCCGCATTAGTTTCAATCTCGCTCGATCAAGACTTGCTTGACGAACGCGATTTATATCGTACGGGCGCATTAATCCTTGATTGTTGCCGCCGAAGAGGCCTTACGCCTAAATCGTTGTATTCGACCTTTTTGGCTGGGGCGACCGAGAATCGCAAGGCGCTGTTGATGCGGCAGCTCTCTACGGCTCCAGCCTACATGCAATCGCTGCGTGCCATGAAATTCGGTGTCGTTCAATCCAACGGTGAATTCAAGTATGTCGATCAGATGTTTGATTCACCGTCAGCTATTGATCATGAGTCAGTAAATAAGGCGATTTCCGACCTCGGAAAGGAGGAACAATAGACAACTTATTGTAGCTGCCTGGTTGGGGCCTTGCCCCAAACAGTGAAGTAGGCCAGCTGCTTGGACAAATCGAAGGCCCCGGTCAACGCCTTGCTGGGCAAATTGTAACAAAGATTCGTCGCGCAGGAGGATTCGCCGATGAGGGTATTCCACTAATCATCGACTCAAACTCGATGCGACGCGGAATGGCTGAGCAGCTTCGCGCCCGTGGCTACAACGTTCGTACGGTAGCTGAGATTTTTGGAGCCGATCCGGGTGACCCAGCAATCAAGAGCTTGGCTGAAACGCTAGGCGGCCGCGTTTTGACGAACAACATGACGGACTTTGGCCGCGATATTGCTATTCGGATCGATCCTCGAGCGACAACGGCGGATACATGGATTCGTATTTTGCAGGAGGCGCTAGGCCAATGATCGCGGATTGGGACACATGCGACGACGTCTATGAGTTAGGGCAAATGCTTGTGAAACAAGGCGGCTTTAGTTCAGCACTCTGGCGGGAGTTTCACTGTCGCTGTTGTCGAAGTGTGTGGAACTTCATGACAGAAACGTCCAAGTTCGCGGTTTCTCAAGCCGAACGTGTTGTTGCGAATGAGCTCGCCGTGTCAGAACTGGCCACCCTCCACCAGAAGTTGGCCAGCGAATCAGATTCTGCGTGGTCACGGGTTAACTCGCTCAAACTACCGAGCGAAAAAGGTGACGCAATTTGGCCGCTTTCGGATGACGTTGATAACGCATGGTGCTCCTACTTGAGCGCAGAATGTGCCAAGGTTGTCACACAAGTGGAAATTGATGCGATCGCGGTTCCAGAGTCTGCATCTTCGCTCGCTGCGTGGAGCACTGCTCGCAAGAACGTTTTGAGTAGTCACCAAGAAGAAAACCGGGAGCTGGTTGAAGCACAATGGAAACAAGTCCGTGAGGAAGAAGAAAAACGGCAAGCATTAATACTACGAACAATAGTCTCCTCCAAGTCGCTGCGACACGATTTGTGACCGAAGATGGCAAGCAAATACGGTGGCAGGAAGCCGCCGGAGTCTTGGCAGGATGCACCGCCGGGCGCATGCGTGTTGCCGAAGGGAAATAGTCTCCACGCAAGGCGGAACCTGAGTTGACGTTCCAACGGGATGAAGTGCGGCTGGCAGCGTAAAGAACGTCTCGGTTGGCAACACGGAAAGAACCGGAGGCCGAAGGCAGCCCGATCATGGACGATCGGGCGAATGACGGTCGCGGCGCCCGGATGGCGTCCGACGGCGAAGGGCATGGAAGCGGGCCGATGCTGCGTTCTGCTAGAATTGTTCCTATGGCAGCAGCTAAAAGAAAAACGCTCCGGCTCCTGTGGATCGCGTCAGCGATCCTCTTGAGCTTGCCTGCGCTCGCATCGCGCGTGGACGTTTTACACGGAAAAACCCGCGCCGAGCTCTCAACGGAAAATGGGCAATTTAGCGTCGAGCCATCGATGCTAAACCCAGTAAACGCAACGAGATAATACGACTGGTTTGGAGAAGCTGCGTCAGATTCCCCTGTAGCCCCAAGGGACGCACTGGGACGATTCACGAGCCGCGCGGGAGGCCAAACAGCAGATGCTGCACGCGGTATAGCCGCCCATAAGAACTACAGGAATGCACTCGGCGGGAACCACCGTTTTGAGGTGAAACTACCGAGCGGAAAACGTGCTGATGCGGTGGACTTCATGAACCGCATTGTGCGTGAGCTAAAGCCCGACAAAGCGCGAGCAATTTAGGAACGAAGGCGTCAACTGGAACGATACCGCCAGGAACTTGAACGGGAGTTTGGCGGGGCTTGGACCTCTTTCTTAGATGTCTACATGCGATGATTGACAAACGGAAACTGTCTGCGGCCTTGACCGCTGAGTTGAACCCCTTAGGTTTCACGAAAAAAGGCGCGACGTGGTATCTTCGGAACGAAGACACTATCGCTGTGTTAAATCTTCAGAAATCCAACTACGACGCCACCTTCTTTCTGAATGTGGGTTTCTGGCTGAGGAAGATTGAGGAAGTCGAACATCCGAAAGACGAACTGTGTCACATCCGAACCAGAGCCGAGGAACTTTGGCCGACTGGAAATCCCAGCATTGGAGTGCTTTTGGGCGAGAGCACGCGTTGTGACGATTGTGCGGTGCGAATAACCGCAATACGGACTTTCATTCGGGAACACATCATACCGTTGCTCCTCGAAGGCTCGACCATTCCTGGAATTGTTAAGTTGCTTGAGAAGCACGATGGCTTTCTGGTTCGGCGGGTTGCACTCGATGCACTTGGTTTGCAAACGGAATGAGCAACTCCACAATTTCTCCAAGTTCGAAGAGGGTTCCGCACCAAGTACTTCAAAGAAGAGGTCAGCCTGTTACTTGAGGATGGTTACCGGCGTAGATTTGATCCAATGATAAGTGTTCCGGGCTTCGGTGACGTGAAGCTTTATAAGTGGATCATCCCATGACTGTGAATCCAGAATTTTCATTCTCGGACCAATGTCGTGAGAAGTTGGGTCCATTCCTGATTCAGTACGGTTTTTCATACGCGGCAACACATTACCGACCGCGTGGGATTTCCGTTGAATTCGCCAGGGGAAAGAGTTGCCTGTTCGCAGTCTGCGAGGGCGACGTGCTTTATGTCGACCTGATTCTTCATGTGACCGATGAGCAGTATTTCCGCGTATCATTGAATCAGGTATTGTGGTTCAACAACGTCCGCTCGCTTCTCGGTATGAAATCGTGTGACTTGCAATTGTGTGAGTTCGTGCGAACGGCAACAACGGAGGAGTGCTGCCAGAAACTGCTTGGTGACGATCGACCAAGAATGGACGAACGCTATTGTTTCCCCATGACGGGATCGAGCCGACGCGAGTACCTGATGGCGCAGCGGGGAGAATAGATCGTTGCAACTCATGTTTCGAAGGGATTGCCACCCTCGCGTAATCCAGACCTATACAGTCGGCTCGTACCCGTGTTTCGGCGGTGGGACGTGATAGATTTGCCCTTCGGTTCCCGGCTCAGCCCGACAATAGAGGATGTCACTATCGATCAGGTATCCGTGCGGCAGAAAAACACGATGGACATCCAGACGGACGGCAAAGACCTCACGTTCGCCGGCCAACCGCGCGGGAACCCTCATTCGCTTTTCCGGGATGTGGCATTCGTTGGTTGTGATTTCGGCCGCATACGCCAGTTCGGGGTCCTCGAATTCCTGGTTCTTCAGAGAAAAAAGTTTGTTCGCCAGATCGGACAGGTACTCAGGGTTGGCCAGAATCGCCGAATCAAATGTAAGTAACACCAGACACGGCAGGCTTGTCAGACCGGGACGGAACAGATGCTGATTGGCTTGAATCAATACTACAGGGACAACACAAGATCGCGAAACGGACAGCGGAATACTCTGCAACCAGTGCTTCCGTGCCCGCTCCAACCATCGCGCCGCTTTATCCGGCTGGCCGCGAAAGGTGTATATCAGACCCAGCGAGCCATAAATCCGGACGGGATATTTTCTTCTGGAACTGGCTGCAACCCGAACCGCATTTTTTAGGTCGTTGGTTGCCTGCACCATCTTGCCGAGAGCGAACAGCACATCGGCGCGCTTCCATAGATTGTAGCATTCAGCCGGGTTCGACTCGATGGCCGAAGTCAAATCGCGATAGGCAGATACGTAGTCACCCAACTGCTCATAGGTGCAGGCGCGGCCAAACAGGATATCGTCGTTATTTGGCTCGATGTCGAGGGCGCGTGTGTAGTCCCGGATGGCTCCATGGCAGTCGCCGCTGTGTCGTCGCGAATCCGCTCGGAGTTGAAAAAAAAAGGGGTGGGGGTCCAGCTCGATCGCCCGATCGTAGGCCGCGATGGCTTCCGGATACCGATCCAGCTTGTCATAGGCGTCACCTAGCCCCCAGTAAAGTAACGGCAGATCCGGAGTCACTTTGCGCGCCTGTTCATATTCGTTTAGAGCCTGACGCGTATCACCCAAATAAAAGTAAGCTGCCCCGCACCAATAGTACGCAAGCGGGTAATCCGGAAATTGCGCCGCATCACTCAGGTCCTCGATGGCCTGATGCAAATCAGATGGGATCATCTCCTCAAGCTGCCGCGCCCGCCGGACCAACATGATGCCGCGTTCAAAACGCCATTGAATTTGGGGGTCAAGTTCAATCGCCTGGTCGAAATTCGCCAGCGCTTCCTTGAGATTTCCTTCTTTCACGAAGCAGTCGCCACGATTAATCCAGAACAGGGGAACATTTGGATCGAGCTGGATGGCGCGAGAGAAGTACGGAATGGCGCCAAGGAAATCACCAGATTGCTGGAGTTTGATTCCTTTGTTGTTGTATTCAATTGCCGTCTGACGGTGGTCGGATCGGTTTCGCATCAGAGGTCCTTGGGTTACAGCAATACCAGAGGAACTGGCAGACATAGTAGCACCCCGATCTCTAGCAATCTACCGGAGGCGGCGCGCATATGGCTTGCGCGGCCTATGTGAACCCGTCCCAATCCGGGCGGCCATAGTGGAGACGCTGGAAACAAGCGAGTGCATTTTCGTGAAGGACCGAATATAGGGACTTCGGGAAAAAATCGCGTCTGACAAACCACGACCAGCAGGGATGCTTGTTCCACGGGATGGGCTCCTTGCGCCGCTTTCCGTCGACGAACTGCGGGATCCGACAGGGCCCTGTGCGCACCGGCAGGGCCAGCGGGCCAGCGACAAGGGCTTTCTATCCATGACGCTGGAAGCCTATTTCCAACTGCTGGACTGGACCGCCCGACAGATCGTGCGCGGCAAGCGGGGAAGCGCGTCGTGGATCCGGAGCCAGATCCGATCCTTGACCCAATGGCGATACTCGCGATAAACGGTGTTCCGACTCGATGTACCTGGCGTATGACCAATATCAAGCAAGTCTTTCCAAGTTACATCTCTTATGCCAATAGCTAAAAAAAAGGAGCCTCGCCTCCCTTTTGGGGAGGCAAGGCTAGATTCAACGTGCCCTGAAAAGTTGCCGTCTGGTTCCAGCCGCTCCTCCCATTACCGCCGCACTGGGTGCAACGGTGAAGGATGAAACTAGTCCCTCCGCGGGCAGCGCGGCTTCGACCCCCGGTTTCTGAATGTCGACGACCGGGAAATGGCGTAATACACCGAGAGCGTTCCAATGGCACCCATGACCCCCGCAACAATCGCCGCCCACCCGAGATGGATGGAGGCGACGATTGAGGCTAACAGGAGCCACGCCATGTAACGCCACAAAGTCGATTCGCAGTTCTGAAAGTAATGCATTGGTTTCCTGTGGGATTGGCTTGTGTGGCCCTTTCAGTCGGATCCTTACCGGTCTTGCCCAAGCGAGCAGGGGTTTTCACACCGATCCCCCTGGCAGGTTCGGGTTCATTTGCCCGAAATTCGCAACGTGAAAGGTCAGATAAACTGTTAGTTCCTTGTCGAGAATTCGCCGGCAAGGAGATTCATCTGGCTGTCCGTATCTACCAGCAACTCGCGCAGCCAGCGGCTGTATTGATGGACCATCAGGCCTGCCGCGATGCTCGCCGCGTAGATCGTCGAGCGGGAAGTGCACGAACCGGTTTGCGCTTCGGATTGTGCAAAAAGGGTGGATCGATAGTGCTTTGCTGATCTCTCGTCGCAGGCAACAAGGACCCGGATAATTTCGCCCAGCATGCGGCCATCCGCCCAAAAACGGACTTGCCGGGAAATCGAATTCCAGATCGCGGCACGCCCTGAAATCGAATCCACGCAGCAGAACACAACCGGACTAAGGCATTGCGTTGGCCGGAAACGGTCGTTAACGCAAGACACGACGATGTCGGGATCTATTTCGCCAACGAATCTCGAAACAGCGTCGACCTTTGCAATCCCGATGTCATTGTACAAATAGCCCTGGGAAGTGACGTTATGGTTCTCGACCTGGTCAAAATCGATGAGCTGAATCTTCCCGACTCCGAACGCTGCCAGTTGCAGCGCCAGTTGACGGCCAATGGCTCCCACTCCGATCACCGTGACCGACTGGCCCCGCACGGTCTGGGTTGGAACCAGCCCCCGCTGCCGTTCAAAGCGATCATTGCTCCCGGTTGAAGTCGACATCCCAATCGGCATCATCGAAATAGCTCCTTTCAAACAGAGTGTCTGAATTCAGGTCAACGGGCTCGTGAATTGCCCGACGGGAAAATGACCTGCGCAGACCGTGAAAAGGATCCTCGGCAACTACGTGAGTCGTATACTCGGATGCCCATCGTTCAAAGTCCGAGCCAGAAAAGGGCATGCTGCAGTCCAGCACTGGCTTGAGCCGGATTTGCAAGTTTGGGGACTGCCCCATTCGAATCCGGGCGTAGTCTGACCCGCCGCGGGCAAGGATGAACATCAATGCCCAGTCCGCGGCAGAAAAAACGCGGGCGAACGTCGCTTCGTCCGTTCTGCTGGGCTCGGCACAAGTACCCGGGTGGGTGTGAATCCAGATCCTGCCGAACTGATGGGGTTTCAGGCCTGTGTCGACCAGTTCCTCGAACAGATCCGCAACTGAAGAATCTTCAAACGCGACAGAGGCATAAGTACATCGCTGGGTCACGAGCTTGAAGTCCTCAACCAGCAGCGGCTCTGTCGGGCAAATGCCGAAACCGCCTACCTCTGTGGGGCCTTTGTCACGCAGGTACAGCAATTTCGCCCATGCGTAAGGGGTGAAGCGGAGTGGAGGTTTCCAGCGGGCTCTCCTCGAGCGGCTGGGATTCCACTTCTTCCTCGGCCTCTTCTTGTTCCATGATTTCTCGATCACAGGCGGGGCACCTTTCATTTTCAAGGCAAGATTTGCAGACGGTCCTGAAACAGGAGACGCAGTTTTCGACGCAGGTGGCGCAGGCCCACTCCTCACAGGCAGCACATTGCGACGAGCAGGAATGGCAATTCACCTCGTCGCAGCAGTGGCACATATGGTGACAACAATCGCAGGTCGCGGCATCGCAGTATTCGCACACGTAACCGTCGGCCGGATCAAACGAGTCATCGCAATCGCGGCAACGGACGCAGTACCAGTCGTCCAGCGATACATATGGGCTGGACGGGTTGTACTCGCTGAGTACCCCGAGCACGAGCTGGAAGAAATCCAGCAATCGTCCCTGCCTGAGTGCCGCATTGATGGCGGCATGAGCATGCCCCTCACAGAGACTTCGAGCCCGAACATGCGGGTGGGTTACCTCCGAGTTCGTCTTTGCAGGAAATGGCTCCAATGCAATGACCTCGTAGCCTCCAACCGATTCCGCCGAGAGGGACTTGAGATTCAAGCGGACCTTGAAGGAACCCAGCAGGATTCCCTCCAGTTCGATGGGCGGCGTGATGACCGCCAAATACATGGACTTTTTGTCCAGCTCCAAACCCTCGAATTCGCCTTCCAGTGCGATCAGATCGTGCAGGATCTCCTGCTCCGTTCCGAAATCTGGTCCATTTTCGTTCAAGGACTTGATCTGCCAGTCGGTACACCTCTGGATCTCGCGAAGGGTAGTGGCCAACCGCCTTCGGACATAACGGCCGGCAGTCCGCCAGCCGCGGCTTGTGCAGATTTTCTCCAGGTCGATCAATCGTTGAAGTTTCTGCTGCGCCTCCAGGCAGTTCGCCAGATATTGTTGAGAACATTTATTTCTCAGCGAGTACCTGGAGGCGATAAACCGGGCGATGCGGGCGAGTTCACGTAATCGACGGCTGGAGATACTCAATGGCATTTCCTTTGGAGAAAGCGAAAGTGGGGCTCAGACGAGCGCCTTCGATTTTCGTGGGCGTAATCGAGATCCGGTCGCTCTCCTGCAGGACGTAATCCTGCGCGACGGGTTGCCGGTTGACGCGAATCAGAAAATCGGCCGGACGCCCCTTGACGCGGCTGGTAAAGAAATCGCCGACAGTCAGGCCTGGTTCCACCTCGATATAGTCAGCAAACCCGGCGCCGTCGTTGTTGATGTAAAGGATTTTCATGGTTTTCTAGTTTCCGAGTTGGAGAGTTGATGTTGAAATTGTTGCTCCCCCTTTCGAGGGAGCCGAACTGGGGAGAGATCAGGTCCTCCGAATCCGGTCAAGCTCATCCCAGTCAATCACCTGGGGAGGGTAATCAAGTTCGTCGTCTTCGTCCGTGGCCAAAGGATCGAGAATGCTGAATCCGCGCCGGCGGATTTCGCGCAGTTCCTCACCAGTTCGGGATGCAACGTGTCGATTCAGTTCTTTCTGGGTCATCGCTTGGGCTCCTGTTGGGGAATAAAGCGACGCAACCTGCCCCGAAACAGGGCGGTCGCGTCCTTGAAAAACACAACCGCCCTGCACGAACGCAGGGCGAAGAATACATTTCAGCCGTGCGGGCGGTTCATCCGGGCAGCCTGGTTATTAGCCAGAACTCGCCGAGCCAGGCCACCTCCGCCGCGAGGGCTTCCGCTCGAGTTTCAAAAGGGCCGAGCACAGGTCCTTTTACAGGCGACATATCCGCCGTCCACTTGCCGCTCTTGTCAGGCTCGACATGGGATCCTCGCTGGATTGAACACTGGCCAAGAGACTGAAGCGGAATCGCCTCGGAATAGATGCAGCGGATGGTGCCGGAAGATTGGACAATCAAGTCCATCGGCGAGTGGGTTATCGCGGACGTCGCTGGATGTTGCGACGCGGGCGATCGATCAAGAGTCCGTCTAGCGAGGTTTGGACGGACGCAAGCTGGGAGGAGAGTTGTTCGCGGAGCGAGGTGCTGGAACGAAGTTGATCAGGTTCGACGCCCCGCAGGATATTCCGGGCTCGTTCGACCAGTTGGTCGAGCTGTTCATTGGAGCGGATGTTAAGGGACTGGAATCGGCCGAAAAACTCCGTGAAATTCTCAAGTGCCGAGTCGCGAAATATCCTGGGCTTGCCATCCACATCCCCCTTCAGCCGGTCGGCCAGGTGCTGGACCAGTCCAGAAAGCTCGTCCAGAAACGCCTGTTCGGCTAGCTGGACGGCTTCATCAAATCGATTCTGGACCCGCTGACACTCCTGTTCATACAGCTGGGGATTCAGGTGTCGCAGATAATCAGGTGGTTCGATCGAGGGAAAATCCCACTGGAGATCAAACTCGCCGGCTAGTGACGACGGATAATCGTCAGCGTTGAAAAGGGATCCCAGGCGCTCGCGGGCAAGTCCCCTCAGTTCCTCGTAATGGTCGCTGAGGTTTTGGGTCGCCCGCTCAAGTTCCGCCCGATAGTCCACGAGGGCTTGATCGAACGCCACAATCTGGTCGTGTTTGATGAGGCGTACACCGGGCTCGGGATACGGAAGGCTGTTCCCCTTCCAGAAGCCGGTGATCCGGGATCGAAGGGAGGTCATCGCCCGGAACGCCTCGTGCCTGGTGTCAACGAGCTTTTTTCCAGCCCTGATCGAGTCTCCGGCGGCACCGAACGATTCAGCCGCTATCGATTTCTGTTCGGCACTCAGCGACCTGGAAGTACCAAACCATTTGAATTTGACTCGGCAAGCGGCGAAAGAATGCCGAAGCTTTTCGGTCGCCCCATGCAAACTGTGATTTTCAAGCCGGATCTCCGGCTCAAGGGTGGAACGCAAATTACCCCCTTTCATATCAATTGGAACGAGATAGTGTATGAACAAATTCGACTTCCGTTTCCGGGAGCCGGTACTCATTGCAGCGGAAAGACATGACCCTTGTAACGCTCGTTCAGTCGCGACTGAAGAACGACTACATCGGTGAATTGTGCTTCGCGGAGCCGAATTTGCGTGTAGCAAGCCTCAAGAAACTGCCTTTCACGCTCGGTCAGCAATCCGGTATCACGTCTTGAATTCAGTTCGATGATCAACTTATCTTTCCAAACAGGAGAATCCGACGCGGATGACCCTGGAACATTGATTCCGTAATCCGAGGCAAGGGCTAATCCTTCACTGTTCCAAAGTTCATTGAGATCAACTTCCGTCGCGAGGTGTCGCTCCGCCATTTCGATTACTTCAACGTCCACATGGTCGTCGCCCATCGGCATCATCTTGTCGATTTCCGGAATAATCCTCAGTGTCAACAACTGTTCATGAGTTTCGAGAGTCAAGTCAATTTTTTCAGTCACCTCATATCGGGCGACGTAAAGCGGAACCACTCGACCATTCCAGTAGTTCAAGGTGTTTTCCGGTTTGGCGGCCAATGAAAAGCGTCGCAGCTCAGAGATACGTCGTGCGCTGGCAGCAGCAATCTGTTTCTGGAAGGTCGCCCATTCCGGATCCAGAGAGATCAAATTTACCAATTCCGGAAGTGCAAATTCCTGGTCGCGATATCGTTCCTGCAAAGCCGCTTGCATTCGTGCCACTTCGTGGAAAGCATCTTGAATTCTACCTTGTAATTCAATCGCTCGTTCCGCGAGCTGTCGTGCTTTTGGATCGTCGAAACCATTGAGAACTTCCGGATCCCAGTTGAGGGACTGCAGCATTTCAATGCCGCTTTCTATGTATTTGTCCGTGACCTTTTTATTCAAATCTGCGACCATTTCCTTAACAGACAATGCTTCCGAAGCCCAGCGCGACGTATCTCTCATGAGCAGGACATGCCGGCCCACCATTTCCGTTAGCGATGCATCGACACCGCCTGTTTCCATCGCTTCGATTTGATCTGCCACAACACGACATTTTTCAATGTGCCCTTTCACGGCCGCACCGACCGCGTTTCCCGGCTCTGGAGAGTCAAAAACGAGCTGGAAGTAAACTTCAACCGTCGCATTCCAATACTCTGCAGTTTTTGCGGAGGAAGTTTCGTTCACCTTTTTCGGAGGAATCGGGTTGATTCCGGCCGGGCGATTCTCCTTCTGGCGGGAATCGCCCCAACCGCGCTTCGAGGGCACTTTCGGGGAGGCGGAATGAGTTGACGAACGCGGGCTTTCGATCGTGACTATGGGCGGAGACTTGGGAGCGCTTTGAGCAACGTCAAGATGGTCCGTGTTCTCGATCTCGTCCCTGCCCGCAAAAAACTGAGGGCACGCAATAAACATCACCAGTATTGCTGCAAGCTCTTTGAAGCCCCAATTTGAGGGGGTGAGTTCAGTTTGACTCTTGTCCGTTGTCGAATCGGAGTGCGAACGATTTGCTTTCGCCCTGAAATGGCGATAGGCCGCAAATATTGCCAGCCCGCCGAGCACTCCGAGACAACAGCAGATCAGCTCGGATACACCAAAGCTGGCGAGAATAAGAATCCCGATCATCCAGGTTGTTTCTGCCGCAACAAGCGCGACCTTCTGAATCGTTTGCAATCGATTTCTCTTAAATTTTCCGTTCACATCAAGCTCTCCGGCAATTGATACTTATAGTCCGTGGAATAGTTTAGCCGCATGGATGACTATCAGCATCATGGCTGATAGGGACGTTTTACGAAAATTTGGCGATCAGGTAAGAAAGCTGCGCTCCGGTGCCGGGTTTTCCCAAGAGGCATTTGCCGAAGAATGCGGGCTCGACCGAACCTACATGGGGGGAATTGAGCGTGGCGAGCGCAATCTGGCGCTCCGGAATATGGAACGGATCGCTAAAGCCCTGGGGATTTCGCTTTCAGAGCTACTGAAGGGAATCTGAAGCGGCTTATGGTTTAGGCCCGACCCTCGGCAACAAGATGGTCGCCAGGTTCGCCGGCAGTACCGGACCGGTCCATGTTCCGGCCTCGATCGCTTTCAGCAGATCGGATGACAGGTCGAGGTAACTCATTTGAGCCGAGGCGAGCTTCGCGTTCAGCCGTATCAGATCTGCATTCAGTACGGTCTCATTCGGCAAATAGCTGGCGAACGACTCAGGGCAGTGAGGTCCCAGTTCGTCAATTGCGTACCTCAAGCTTGCCTGAAGGATGACAAATTCCTTATGTGTAATCACCGAGACTCCATTAGTTTTGAGAAGGATCGCGCGTGACGGTGCGCCGTCGCCTGGTGTTTTCAGGGCGCCGGTAAACACCCGGGGAATGGGCTGAGAGGCAGCGGCCGTCGGCCCAGCTTCTCAGTCGCTCGACCGATTCCGCGGCGGTGGCAGCAATTGGGATGACGTTCTGCGAGGCCTGGACGAGCGGCAGGTCCAGAAGCGAAGCCAGCCGGCAACAGGCTTTGATTTCCGCTCCTGTCCAGCTGGTGTCATCCGGCTTTTGTTGCTTGTGATCGAGATCAAACAAGTTCAGGTAAATACCCCAGATCGCGTCTTTTTCCTCCCGGTTCGGGAAGTCGAGAAAGAAGATCCCGTCGAACCGCTCGCTTCGGCCGAATTCGGGAGGAAGGCGGGATACATCGTTTGAGGTACAAACGACGAATACATCCGACTCGTGATCGTTGAGCCAGGTCAGGAACGTACCGAATATCCGCGAGGAGACTCCGGAATCACCGTAGCTGGCAACACCGGAAAAAGCCTTTTCGACTTCATCCAGCATGAGGATGCAAGGAGACGCCCGGTCAATGACGCTCAGTGCATGTCTCGTCCGTTCTTCAGACTGGCCCACCAGTGAACCGAGAAGACTTCCCACATCCAGGACCAGTACCGGCCTCCCCGCTTCCTTGCCCAGTGCCTTGCAGAACTGGGACTTCCCGCAACCCGGTGGGGAAAGGAGGAGAACTCCTTTTGGCCGGCGGCGCCAGTCGTTTCGTGACGTCTGGAGCAACGCCCGTTTGCAGAACGATTTGAGTGAGGCCAGTCCCCCCAGAGTGCTGAAGTCGTCGTGACCGCGATGCAGCTCCAGGGAACCGGATTTGCGGAGGGCCTGGGATTTGAGTTCCCAGACGGTGTCCGGGCACAACCGGCCATGGCGTACCAGAGAAAGGCTGAACGCGTTCTCCGCCTCCATCCGGGTCAGCCCGGCAGCAGCGTCGATGACGCGATCAAACTCGAGTCCGCCAGCCTGATCCTCCTCTTCACTGGCCAGTTCTCTGGCAATTGTGGCCAGCTGATCCCTGTCCGGCAATTCGTGCTGGATGACAATGAAATGTTTTTCCAGCTCCAGAGGCAACTGCACGACGGGAGCAAGAATAACCAGGATGGTCCGATTGTGCTTGCCGGTCGCCGCCTGGCTGACAATGGCCTGAATGATCTCTGCTGATTGCAGTAACCGGTGAAAGTTCTTCAGGATCAGAATCGCGGTTCCATCCGGAACGGAAAGGGCATCAATGGAACGGACTGCTGCGAGCGGATCCGCTGCAATGCTGTCTACAGCCACGCCGCCAACTCGAAGACCCTGATCGATATCCCATGTTGCCAGTTTCCAATTCTCCTCGTTGCAGAGCTGCGCGATTTCCACGAGCGCATCATGGTGCTCGTGGCTTTCGATCCAGATTCCGGTGAAGCACGCGCGCACGTACTCCCCGAGATTTTTCAGGTTGGACATTCCGCCTCCAGAAAGTATGGACGTTTAGAAGAAGTCAGGATGCGGACGATGGGCCGTCCTGACGGTTCTCAAGGCCCTGATTCGTCGAACAGGACTGGTGAAACTCAGGCTTGAGAAGTTTTGACGCAGGTCGGCCCAGGGCAGTTTCGAGAAAGTGGCTGGCCGCGCGGCAAGCCCTTCCCTGGAAGCCGAACGTTTCGACCCGCGTCCTCGCATCGGGCGTGACCGTGATTTCAATGATCTTGTTCAAGCGACACCTCCCAGCGAGATGGTCAGCTTGACGGATCCATCCGACAGAAGCTGCTCGGCTACTGTATGGCCGCGGCGCCGGGCCTCCAGCTTCGCTTTTTCGACCGCATATCTCTGCAGGAAGCGATTGAGGTGCTGCCGATCGCCCCAGTTCCCCTCGAAATTGTCGAACGTGATGTTTGCCGAGTTGGTGTCGCAGACGACCGGGAATTTCCATCCCGGAAGCTGGACGTTCCAGCCAGTGGCAAGGTTGTTGTAAATCCGGAACTCGCCGAAAACCGGTTCCGACAGATTCAGACGTGTGCAGGCCATCCGGATGGCGACGGGATCGCGAACCTCCGTCCGAATCGTGACGATGTGTGACAAGGCAAGTCTCCTTTCTTTTAAAGACATGAAGATTAGCTGCAAAATCGTCGAAGAACGGCGTGTGGGGCCGTGGTAAAAGGCAATTGCCCCTCAATCACTCTTTCCACGCGCTAACCGTTCCGTACACCTTATATGCCCCGTTTTCTGGCTGGATTTAGCCCAGATTCCACGCTGATGGACAATTTCGGGGCAAACTTCACGGGTTTCATGGAAACAGGGCGAAAACGTAGTTCTTTGACCCTTCTTACACGTTGCGACCGATTGGTGCCAAATTTCCGATGAAACCGAGAGGCATTCGGCAATTAAAAACTGGCAGTTGGAAACGGCGATTCGCCGTGGGCTCGATAAGAAAGGACAGAAATGGTCCATTTTTTATGTTGAATTCCCTGCTTTCTCTGCAACAATTACTTGGTGTCGCCAAGCCGGTTGGCGACTATAATTCCGGCGTTGGAGATTCGAAAGGAGAATTGAAAGCACTCGGCAGACGCGGTGAAATGCGTGGTGCCGAGGATCCCCACATTAAATCGCCCTGATGTACACGATGTCGTGTCACTCAAACGCCGGATCTATCCCGGCATTCAGGGCCATAACAACTGTACGTTGTTCTCGCTGGTGACTTGGGTCGTCAGCTTACCTTACGCGAAGTCGAGCTTCTCTGAATATCGGCCAAATCAGACCGATACCTACCTCACTAAACAAGTCAACAGCACGTCGCTGTTGGTTCCCCATTCATTTCCCTTGGGGGTCGCAACCCGGAGAAATGTGCCGACTACGTATCTCGCGGAAATCTCGCCAGCTTGACCACGCGAAAAAAAATAGCGGTTTACAAACCATACCCACCCCACAGGGCCAATGCCATGAACAATCTCCCGTCAACGCGAAGCGAAATGGCACCGATCCAGATGTCGGGCTGCGTTTCTGGGGATCGCTTGCAAATGGTTGAATATGTACTCGCCATGTCTGGCTTCCGGCCGCAGCAGGAGCGAACTTGCTCCGGCTTGCTTTACCTCGTGTTTCCCATTTCCCGAAACAAAAGCCGGCAATACAGCTGGCTTGGAAGAAGAACATTGGAATGCTCATGCAGATTTGCAAGGCTATTGAGGATTTGACGCCATCCCAGCTTGAACAGCTGGCTGAAATCGTCGCGGAACGCTTGTTCGAACGACTACGTACTAACAGACGACTCCTTAACCGAAATGAACTTGCCGAGGTGCTTGGAGTCAGTGTGCCTACTATTGACCGACTGCTTCGCGAGGATGATTTTCCGGTTATTATGATCAAGTCCGTGAGACGATTTGATCCGATTGAAGTGATTCGGCACCTCGCTAAGAAATCAGCGAAGCCTGCTAACCTCGACTAGTTTTGGACCCAGCACCCCACCGATGAGCCGGTGGGGTGCTCCGGGTTCTCATTCAGATCAGCAAGGAAAATTTTATGGCAAGCTTGAGACAGGAAACCAGCGGATCGCGCAGCGGATGGCGGCTCCAGTTCTATGACACCACAGAAAAAGGAAAGAACAAGTCGATCTGGCTTGGACGCATTGAAGAATTCAAGGCACTTGAAATCAAGGAACACGTTGAACATCTCGTGGAAGTTGCTGGTAGCAACCGGCCACCCTGCAAAGCGACGACGGCATGGCTGAATCAGATCTCTCCGGCTCTGCGAGATAAACTCGCGCGGAAAGGGCTTTGCGAATTCGCAAAGCAATCGGTTTCAAGTACGCTGACATTGGCGAACTGGCTTGAACAATACCTTAACGACAAGAAGGGGGCCAAGGCATCGACGCTCAATACTTATGAACAGTCAAGAAAGTCTCTTCTGGAGCATTTTGGAAAGAGGAAACTTCTTAAGGACATTACGCCCATAGACGGAGAGCGATGGTGCCGGTGGCTAAAGAAGTCAGGAAATCGTCGTGACAAGAACCGGACGGAAATGTCCGAGGATACGGTGCGCCGGCGAACCGGAATTGCCAAACAGTTCCTGCGCGAGGCTGTTCGGCGCCGACTTATCGAAGAGAATCCATTCAGCTCGTTGAAAAGCAACATGCGTGGAAACAAGGCACGGCAGTTTTTTGTCGAGGCTGCCGTCATCGAGTATTGTATGGGATATTGCCCATCGGTCGAATGGAAGGCCATTCTCGCTCTGGCACGCTACGGGGGCCTGAGAATTCCGTCTGAACTGGTACTGCTGGAATGGCAGCATGTCGATTTGCAAGGGCGAAAGTTACTCGTGCATTCCCCCAAAAATGAAGCTCATCCCAATGGGGAAAGCCGATGGTGCCCCATCTTTCCAGAGCTTTTTCCCTACCTGCAGGAAGCGTACGATGCGGCCCCAAAAGGTGCCAGGTATGTCGTTGGACGCTATCGGAACTCCAACCAGAACCTTCGTCAAACGTTCGGGGGAATATTGAAGCGGGCCGGGATAAAGCCGTGGCCAAAGCTGTTCCAAAACCTGCGTGCAAGCCGGGAGACTGAACTTCTTTCTCACTTTCCGATCAAGGACGTTTGCTCCTGGATTGGCAATTCGGAGAAAGTTGCTTTGGCCAGCTATGCCATGCCGACCGACAACCACTTCCTTTCTGCGTCTGACCCCCGCGCCGTGACCACGCTCCGGAAGCGCACCCCGGTGCCCGCCACAGGCACGGTTTCCGAGGAATGCCCGACTTGTGGTTGTATTGGTGGTTGTATCCACACCCTTTCCGCCGCTATCACCCAACATGTCGGATACGCGAGAACCCCGGGTTTTCCCGAGAAACATGAGGTTCTGATCATTGAGGATAGCGCTGGCGAAATGTTTCTAATAGGCCGGGCAGGACTCGAACCCGCGACCAAGGGATTATGAGTCCCCTGCTCTAACCGACTGAGCTACCGGCCCAATGTGGTTTTTCCCGTGTTTTTTGCGGTATTGACGACCCCCGCCGAACGATTCAAAATGCCGACTACACCCGGTGCTACACCCGGTTGAACCTTGGCAGTTTTGGTATCGAGGCAGGGCATGGCAAAACGCAAACGAAAACGAGTCAAACCAGAGAGACCGCCCGACTTTCCCTTGTTCGCTCACGCCAGTGGGCAATGGGCCAAAAAGATCAAAGGGCGCCTGAGATATTTTGGTTCGTGGGACGATCCAGAGCAAGCCCTTGAAAACTACCAGGACTTCACGCAAGGGCAGCCTCGGGCTGGTCGTTTGAAGGTTGCCGATCCCCAAGTAGAGTTAAGCATTGACAGGCTGGTACAGCTGTTCCTGGCGGATCGCGACGAACTCAGCCAGATGGGCGAAATTCAGGCAACGACCTTTGAGGATTACAAACCCATCGGGCGGATACTGATCGACTTTTTCGGAGACCACACCCACGTTGATAAGCTCCGTCCACACCATTTTGCGGCGCTGAAAACCCATCTGTCGAAACGGAAACCACCACACCGGGCAGGCCGGAAACCGAAGGGCAAGGCGAAACGCAAGCCAAAGGGAACTGCCAAGGATCTTCCTCGTGTCAGTCCAAAGACATTGGAGGGACGTATCGCAAGGGCCAGAGCATTTTTCAACTGGGCGGCAGAGAACGACTACATCGACACACCATTGAGAAAGTTGTGGGGAACTCAATTCCGCAAGCCTGACCGCAAGTTGCTTGTCAAGGAAAGAAACCTGAAGCCCCGGAAGTTGTTGGAGCCAGGAGAAATCATTGCCATCCTCGGGGTTGCATCGCCAGCGTTCAAGGCAATGATCCTGCTTGGAATAAACGGAGGCATTGGTAACACCGATGCCGCCAGAATAACCCTGGACCATCTTGACCTGAAGAACGGGTGGCTAGACCTGCCACGGAAGAAAACGGGCGAACCGCGGCGCGTCCCTTTGTGGCCGGAAACAGTCGAGGCAATCCGCGAGGCGTTGGCTAGCCGTCCTGATCCTGAGAATCCCGAAAACGCCACGCTGTTGTTCCTGACAAAATACCGATCCTCGTGGATGTCTCGTGGGGAACGAATTGCACAAAACCCTGTCGCTCAGGAGTTTGCCCGACTGCGGAAGTTGGCGGGTGTCAGTGCCGGCGGGAAGTCGTTTTATTCACTTCGCCACACGTTTGCCACGATTGCTTCGTCGGCCAAGGATATAGATGCGGTGACGTATCTAATGGGACATCAACCCCAAACGGTTCGGGCGCGTGACTACCTGGAAGCCCGACCAGATGACGACCGTTTGCGTGCTTGTGTCGAGGTAGTCCGCCAGTGGCTATTCAAGCCCACGAATTTTGCTTGACAAGATCTGCTAATCTGTAACAATACCGAAATCGCGGGCTGGAATCCCGCCATGTGGTTGCGGGCGATTTTCAACGTCAAGGTTGTGATCGCCACGAAATTGCAAGCCACGCCTGACAAGCTCAGAACCACCACCTAGCCAGTCGGCCCATAGTGGTGCGTTTGATAAAGCGAGGCAATCTTCCTGATTCACCATCGGGACGGTTGCCTTTTTTTGCGCGCCGTCCTATATCGACGGAGCTTGTTATCTTGATTCCGAAAGAATTCCACAAAGACGTTAAGACGCCTCCTGCATGGGCAAGGATTCTCGGCGTTCATCCAAACAAACTTCAGTCGGCAATTAATGCCGGCAAACTTCGCGCGGTGAACTTTGTACCGCAAGGCCGCCCTCGGTGGCACGTTTCAGCGGACGACCTGACCGCGTATCTGGAAACCCTGTCTAACGTCCCTTCACATCGGACCAGACCACAAAAGGCTGTGTCTGATCGGACGATTCCTGTTCCCAAAAAGCGTTACGTCTAAACAAAAATAGCCGACGCCTGGCGGGGCAATCGGCATGGAGTCTGACGCATGGATTGTATCTCACCATCATCCGATTTGCAAACAACAAACGTAGCCAGTGCTACACATGCAACTGTCCGACCCGCGACAGTGCCGATCTTGATTCTGCATCGCGGCGGCGAGTTGCTGGCTTACGCTCCCGGTGGCGTGGTTGTCCGGATCGTCAATATCCCGGTGACATCGACGGCAGCGGGAGACCTGGCAGCGGAACGATTGCTTGAGGAAACATTGCCTCGGCAGTATCGGGATATTTTCTGGCCAGGCAATCTTCGCGCTTCCGGATGGTTGCGGACGATGGCGCCGGATGAACTCGAGGACCGGACCGACGATATCCACCTGCGATCCCGTCTGGAATCCGCGAAACCCTTGTCCCGGCGTGAGGCAATCACGGAGGCGATACGGGCATGAGCGCCAAAACGAAAGCTACAACAATTGACGACGTTCACGGCTTGCATTCTGAATCGGGCTGGACGGATGCAGCAAACGCGGATCGGTTCGCAGCACAGAATAAGGACAAACTGCGGTTTGTTCCTGAGTGGAAACGCTGGCTGGTATGGGACGGCAGGCGATGGCATGACGACAGTGGAGTGGCTGCCAGACAGCGAGCGAAGCGGTACGCCAAATCGTTGTGGACGGAATACGGGAGGCTGTCGCCAGAGCTTGACCGTAACGACGCGGGCAAACTCCATTCCTTCATCAAAGCTACAAATTCCGAATCCAAGATCAATGCGTTCCTGAAACTTGCCGAGACCGATGTTCGCCTCGTGGCTCCTGTCGAAGTCTGGAATCAGAAGCCGCTATTGTTGAACGTCCTGAATGGGACGATTGACCTGGCGACAGGGAAATTGAGACCGCACAATCCAGCGGATCATCTCACGCAACTGGCTCCGGTGATGTTCGACCCGGAGGCGAAGTGCGAGCAATGGGAAAGCACACTGAGTTTGATATTCGATGGTGATGACAGCCTTGTGGCATTCGTTCAAGAGCTGCTTGGCTATTGCATCTCAGGCGAAATCGGCGAGGCGATCCTTCCGATTGCTGTCGGGAACGGTGCCAATGGCAAAAGTACCATCTGGAATACCATCATTGAGATCCTCGGCGACTATGCGGTGTTGGCGTTGGAAACCCTTTTGATAGGGAAAGGCAATAACCACCCGACGGAAATGGCCGCGTTGTATCAAAGGCGGTTTGTGCCGATCAGTGAACCAGAAAAGGGTGGCAGCCTGAGAGTTGCCAGACTAAAGGCACTCACGGGAGAAACGACAATCACAGCTCGAGGGATGAACGAAAACCCGTGGAGCTTCCGCCGCACGCACAAATTCTGGATGTCCACAAATCACTTGCCGCGAATCGACGACACGGATGATGGTATCTGGCGACGGGTAAAGGTGATTCCGTTTCGGGTGGACCTGCGGAAACGAGTTGCTGTCATCCCCGATTTTCAGGCCAGGCTAGTTCGAGAGGAAGGGCCAGGGATTCTCAATTGGTTGCTGGCTGGCTGGCTGCGATATCAGGAGAGAGGCGGGTTCAAGGAGCCTGATTCCGTGAAGTTGGCGACAAGGGGATACCGCGATGACAGCGACCCACTAGGCGAATTCATCGCAGACAATTGTGTAGTCGAGGATGGTGCCATTGCGACCGCAAAGGATATTTTCGCCAAGTATCAAGAGGCTGGCGGAAAGGAGAATCAGACCAGTTTCGGTAAAGAACTGGGTTCCAGATATCGGAAGGAAAAACCAGACTCAGGGAAGTACCGGAAGCAGACCATATATCACGGAATCCGTTTGCGGACAGATAAAGATGACCTGCCAAAATCCCCGGAAAAAGGCGAGTTGCCCCTAGTTGCCCCTAGTCAAAACATCGGGGGACAAGCTGAAACACTCTCACGCGGAGCGACTATTCCACCGGTGGCAACCGGTGGCAGGAACTGCCCTATGTGCGATGGAGAGTTGACCATCACACCCCGTTCGGACTTTATCAATTTCAACTGCGAGGCCTGCGGGTTCGCTGAGGCTGAGAGGGTGCCGGCATGAAGTGGACCGTCTCAATTTCCACCGATGACACGGACAGGCGCAGAGCATCCCGGCGGCTGAGAGCTGCTATCCGATATCTGGCAGCGGTGTTCGGGTTGCGGGCTGAGATCGTGCGGGAAGAGCCGGAGCAATAACATGACATCCAAGAACCGCACCGGCGGCTGTTGCTGCCAGCCTTGCGATTGTTGCGTCCAACAGATTTACGTTTGCGTATGCGGGGTGTCCTATCGGGTGATTCTATGCTCGACATCCGGTAAGGAATTCAGCGTTTCGGCCTGTTGCGATTGCGGCGAAGATGACGGGATCTTGTACCTGAACTACATTTGCGACACCCCCGAAACACTTGGCTTGGAATGGACCCTGATTTGCGGCGAGGATGAAGACGGCGGGACAATCGACATCACGGATCTTTGCGACGGCGATACAACGATCATTGAAGAGGTGACGGCTGGCGATTGCACAGTAACCCTTTCGATCAGTGACCAGGAATTGTGCTGCAACTCTTGTGTGTGCTGCGAGGATCCCCCGGCCACCGCGACGGTGACATTGACCGATGCCGTCTATACCGGCGACGGAAGCACGATATACCCAGCGACTCCGCAGGACTTCAGCGGC
>WPCK01043070.1_pt1 | contig 41591 bp, 24 predicted proteins | sample 5399851 | NCBI WGS metagenome assembly WPCK01 (sample SAMN12869471, study PRJNA574797) | sludge metagenome | isolation source: wastewater treatment of pH11 | place: China:Beijing | collected 2019-05-20
ACAAAAGAACCCGAACCCTGTTCTTTATAGATTATACCCTGATTTTCCAAACGATTGAGTGCCGTTCTAACGGTATGGCGACTCACATTATATTGTGCCTGAAACTCATGTTCTGAAGGCAATCTATCACCAGGCTTCAAATCCTTGTCTTTTATTAATTTCCGAATCTCATGTTGTAGAAACTCATGTTTACTTTTAAAGGTCATAAATATCACCCCTTCTATCCTCTATAATATCATGGATTTAATATTTTTAGTATAAATAAAAAGGCGATTGCTCGCCCTTAAACTATTTAATTACAACAATCTCAACATCCAACAATTTGGCCCAATCTACAATTTGTTCAGTAGTCAGACTTAAGGATGCCACCGTATGGTGTCCACCCCCTTGTGAGATCCAAGCTTTAACACCTTCTTTAAAGTTTGGTTTCGGACGCCACATGACACGCGCAACCGGGAGATTTGGTGCTTCTTCTTCTGGAGTAAAGGCCTCAATCTCATTGATTAAAACTTTAAAATGGGTTCCAAAATCAGCAACAGAAACTGCCACACCAGATCCAGCCACACCATCAAACACAAGTCTGGCGGGGTCTTGTTTGCCACCAATCCCTAAAGGTGACACGAGAATCTTTGGTTTCGCATTCGCAAATGTCGGGTCTACCTCTAACATATGAGATTGAAGAATGGCTTCATGACCTGATGATAACTCATAGGTATAATCTTCCATAAATCCAGTTTGCTTATTATGACTCATAATCTTCATAAAACGAGAGAGTGCTGCCGTTTTCCAGTCACCTTCACCAGAAAATCCATAACCCTCAGCCATCAACCTTTGAACTGCCAACCCTGGTAGTTGATCTAAGCCATATAAGTCTTGGAAGTTTGAACTAAAAGCAGTATAACCCCCTTCACTTAAAAACTTACGAAGGGCAATTTCATAACGCGCTTGAACTTTAACATGTTTAATCCACGTATCCACATCATAATCTGCATAATCAAATTCATATAAATCTTTATAACTTTCAAATAATGCATCCACTTCTGCATCAGGAACGGCATTCACAACAGCCACCAAGTCACCCACTGCATAGTAATCTACATACCAACCAAATTGAATCTGAGCTTCAACTTTGTCCCCATCTGTAACCGCAACATCCCGCATATTATCACCAAAGCGTGCGACTTTAATACCAAAGCCTTCACCATAGGCAACCGCCATATCCATCCACTTTGAAATGGATTCTTGAATGTCATCATTTTTCCAATATCCAACCACAATTTTATTGTTTTTTTCAAGCCTTGCGTTAATGTGACCATACTCACGATCCCCATGTGCTGCTTGATTTAAATTCATAAAATCCATATCAATGGTTGCCCATGGAATACTTTCATTATACTGCGTCGCAAGATGGAGCAGTGGTTTTTGTAGGATCTGCGTACCACGAATCCACATTTTAGCTGGTGAAAACGTATGCATCCAAGTGATCACGCCGGCCACTGAATCTTTATAGTTAGCTTCTTTCATTAAAGTCGTAATGGTCTGTGCATTGATTGCCAAATCCTGTAGCACAATGGGATATAAAAATTTTCCACTCGCGTTTAAGGTATCCACCATCTCTTGCGCATTTTGTTTAACTTGTTTTAATGCATCATCACCATAGAGATCTTGTGACCCTACAATAAACCAAAATTCTTTTTTACTTGTTAACAACATAATTTACCTTCCTTGTCCATAATAAGCATCTTTTCCATGCTTTCTCAAATAATGTTTGTCCAATACACGCTTCGGTAAAGCATCCACATCAGAATTGAGGCTTTGTGTATAATAATTCATTTTACAAACTTCCTCCAAAACAACCGCATGCATGACCGCATCGTCTGCTGATTTACCCCAAACAAAAGGACCATGTCCTTTTAACAATACAGCAGGAACATCCATTACATTGATGCCACGCTCATTGAAAGTTTCCACGATTACTGCACCTGTGTTGCCTTCATAATCCGCATCAATTTCTGCTTGGGTTAAGAAACGTGCACAAGGAACATCTCCATAAAAAGTATCGGCATGGGTTGTCCCATAAACAGGCACATCCAATCCAGCTTGCGCCCAAATCGTAGCCCAAGGAGAATGGGTATGTACAATCCCACCGATCTCAGGATACCTACGATACAAGGCTGCATGTGTTTTCGTATCAGAAGAAGGGTTAAGCGTCCCTTCAATCACATTTCCATCAAAATCACAAACAACCATATCCTCAGGTTTTAAATCTTCGTATTTCACCCCACTGGGTTTAATCACAAAGCATTTTTTATCTCGATCAACACCACTCACGTTACCCCAAGTGTACTTGATTAAGTTTTGTCTTTGAACTTCCATATTGGCTTCATAAACTGTCTTTTTTAATTGATCTAACATAACCTCTCCTACTTGAAGCTGGTAATGGCTTCTCTTTCGATATCCAAACCCATTTCATAACGCTTTAAATATGCTTTATAAGCTTCAATATCTTCATCTAACGGTTTATATTCAAGCGTTTTAACCGCTTTAAAAACTTCGTTATCCAAGTATGCGTAAAGTGACATTGAATCCTGATGCAAGACATATTGCGCCAACAAGGCCATACCCCATGCACCCCCTTCACTGGCTGTATCCATTAAAGTAACAGGACTTTCAACTGCGTTTGCCACAATTTTTTGTGCAACCCCTTCAGTTTTAAAAATCCCGCCATGACCCATAATTGAATCCACTTTGACACCCTCATCAAAAAGGATTTGCATCCCAATATTTAAGGTCGCAAAAGCTGCATCAATATGCGATCTCATAACATTGGCAACATTAAAGTTCATATCCGGTTTACGAACCATCAAAGGCCTTCCTTCAGATACTTTCGTAATATTCTCACCCGAATGATATCCATAAGATAAAATATCACGCAAAGAAGCATCTGCTTTTAAAGCGGATTTAAATAAGGTTTCATACAGTTTGTTTTGTGAAAATTCAATTCCCATCTCATTTAAGAAATCCCCAAACAAGCCTGCCCAGGCATTGATTTCAGTGGTACAGTTATTCACATGAACCATGGCAACCGAATCACCCAAAGGCGTGGTTACAATATCAATTTCAGGATAAACTTTGGATAAAGCTTTTTCTAAAACAATCATCGCAAAAACGGAAGTTCCCGCAGAAATATTACCCGTACCCGGTAATATTGCGTGGGTGGCAACCATCCCAGTTCCCGCATCACCCTCTGGCGCCGCAAACTGAATGCCTGCTTTTAAATCACCCTCAGGATCAAGTAACTTGGCCCCTGCTTCACTCAATAAACCAGCATTTGCGCCTGCAAGTAAGGGTTTAGGAATGATATTGTTGAGGTCCAAATTGACATCTTTAGATTGCATTAAATCATTAAATTTATCTACCATCTCTTTATAGTAAGTTTTCGTGGTAGCATCAATGGGAAACATCCCTGAAGCATCCCCAATCCCAAGCACACGCGCACCCGTCAACTTCCAATGAACATATCCAGCAAGTGTGGTGAAATAATCTATTTCATGCACATGCGGCTCATCATTTAAAATTGCTTGATACAAATGCGCAATACTCCAGCGCTGAGGAATGTTGTGGTTCAACAAAGATCTTAATTCGATTTCAGCTTTTTCAGTCATCGCATTACGCCATGTTCTAAATGGAACCAATAAGTTTTCTTCTTTATCAAAAGCCAAATAACCATGCATCATCGCCGAGAACCCAATGGAGCCCATTTCAGTGATCGTCACATTATATGTTTTTTTAATTTCTGTTTTAATTTGTTGATAAACAGATTGCACCCCATGCCACACATGGTCTAAGTCATAGGTCCAAATATCATCAACCAATTTATTTTCCCAATCATATTCACCGCTCGCTAAGGTTATTCCCGTGCGATCAACCAATACACCTTTAATCCGTGTAGAGCCCAGTTCAATTCCCAAACTTAAGGTCTTTAGATGAATCTCATGGTTTAAGTTATCTTTCAAAATAGTCCCTCCATTTCCTTCTAAAATAATTATACCAACTTGTACGTATAAGTCAATGATTTATCGCAATATAATTGTATTGTTCGTACATTTTTCACATTATAAAGGCCCACATTTATGAGTGAGCCTTTATGTCAAACAAAATTAAGCTTTACGACGCCGTATCACAAAGTAATAGACCGCTGCAGCCACAGCTGCAATGGAGATCGTACCGCCAACAATTAAGGGTACCATCATGTTAGATTTATCAACATCCGTTGGTAAGGCATCGATATCCTCACCCACATCAGTATCAGCATCTAAGTCAAAATTCCCTTCTGAGATGGCACGGACTTCTTCAGCACTCAATACTCTAGAATCAAATACCATAACTTCATCCATCAATCCATTGAAAGCTGTATCCCACCAGTTAACCCCCAACGCAAAGGTTGAGTCTTCCATCACAAATATATCTGGGAATCCTTCGCCTGTAAAGACCCGTTCCCCATCAAGGTAAGCATTAAGAACGCCCGCCTCAACTGTAAATGCGATATGGCTCCAAGTATCTGCTGGAATTTGTGTCCCCAAATTACCATCATACCAATCGGTACCTGACCAAACCATGGAATTACCACTGGTAAAGTCCCCACTTTCAACCACAACACTGACCCAACTGGCTTCAGTTTGGGCTCCAAAGAATGTGGTTGTATGGGTTGAAATTGTTTCAGGGTTAACCCATAACGACACAGAATAGTTTTCACTGGTAATCAACTCCTTAGGAAGTAGAATTCCAGATGCCCCATCAAAGTAGGCTGCTTTTCCTTCAACACCACTCACAAAATCAATATTACCACCCGTTTCAGGAATCAAACCACCCACGATGGTACCTTCAAGTTTTGCATTCATTTCATCAACCAATGAATCCTCAAACTTAAAGATATGCGTCTTCTCTTGATTTCTTTCAAACGCCTCTTGATCCGGTGCCGTTTCTTCATAGTAACGCTTAATGGCATCCCCTGATAAAGTGATATTATTGTGGAGTTCAAATTCATCAATTAAACCCTTAAATGGGACATCCCAAAAGTTAACTCCCAATCCAGCAAAAGTATTTGGACTGGTGAAGACATCTGGGAATCCGGTTCCAGAGAATTCAAGTTCACCATCAATATAAACTTGAATTGAACCCGCATTCACACTCACCGCTAAATGAGACCAACGGTTGGCAGGAATGGTCTTAGTGGACAAGGCATCATACCAATTTTCACCTGACCAGAACATTGTTTTTCCATTCACACCACTCAATGGCATACTGACCCAACTGGATGCAGCACTTCCTCCAAAGAAGGTGGTGGAATAGGCCGTAATGGCCTCTGGTTTAACCCACATTTGAAGTGAGTATTTGTTGGAAGTTAAGAAGCCATCTTGGAAACGCAATCCAGAATTTCCATCAAAGTAAGCCGCTTGACCCACAACACCCTCCTCATATGTAATGCGTCCCCCAAAGTTATCCAATCTATTTCCGGTTACCTGTGTTGGTCCGGTTGTATTTTCAAAACTCAGTTTTAAACTCTTATTCACATTTCTCACAAAACGGTCCGCTCCCACGGTTGCGTCATAGTAATCATAGATTTCTTTCGCGCTCATCACCCGCTTTGTTTCAACTTTCAATTCATCAATCATACCCTTGAATGGGGTATCCCACCAGTTTACACCCAATCCAAACACACCATCTATATCTTTACTAAAGATTAGAGGGAATGTTGAACCAGTATGTTTCACTTCACCATTAATATAAACACGCACTTGGCCATTGTTTACCGTAAATGCCACATGGGTCCACATATTGGGTGCCATAACATAGTTGGTAAGACCATCATACCAAGCGGTACCAGACCAAAGCGCAGATTGTCCACCCACACCTAAAGGTGTAAAGCTGATCCAAGATTCGGTATTTTGTGCCCCAAAGAAAGTGGTCGAAAAATCAGTCAGTACATCGGGTTTAACCCACATCGAAACGGAGTAAGTATTGCCCTTAATCAAACCATCCGGTAATCTAACCCCATAGGTACCATCAAGGTAAATACCTTGATCAACCTTACCTTCACGATACTGGGCTTTACCACCAAAGATGTTAATCAATCCTTGCGTTGTTTTACCTTCAAGTGCATCAATTCCCGATGCATCTTTTAAGTTATTGTTAAATTCATAGTATACAGAATCAACCGTCATACTTTCAGCTTTGATGGTTAAATCAAAGGTCTTCTTAAAGATCTGACCCTCAATCACGATTGATACGGTTAATTTAACATCCATATCACCTTGAGCCGCAAGCGGACGCGTGACTTTACCTGTATTGCTTAAATACTTCAAGTTTGAAGATATATAGCTCACAGTTGCCCCATTTGGACCTGATTTTGGTAGGGCCAAGTCTTGTGTTAAAACACCATTTTCTCCCAAGACCAAAGATCCAAAGAACTGATTTGCCAAAGCTTCAGGTGTCAATTGACTTACAATACCTTCATAGTGTTCTAAAATCTCAGTTGAACCCATCACTTGATTGGGCATGATGATCAACTCATCAAGGGTTCCCTTGAAAGGTGTATCCCACCAGTTAACACCCAATGTGAAGATATTTTTACCACCATCATTGAATGGATTTGGGAAATTGGTTCCTGTAAACTTCAAGACACCATCAACATAAAGTTTGACATTACCCTTATCAACGGTAAAGGCAATATGATTCCATGCACCAGGTTTTATAACTTGATTTGAAATACCATCATAATAAGGGGTACTACCACCCCAAACCATGGCTGAAGTATGGGGTTCATGTCCCCTAGGAATGACACTGACCCAACGTACATCACTGTTACCACCAAAGAAAATAGGTGTAAAGTTGGTGAGCTGGTCAGCATGCATCCAAAGCGATACAGAGTAGGTTTCTCCTACAATCAAATCATCAGGCAACTGAATACCTGTGGTACCATCTAAATAAACACCTTGCCCAAAAATACCTTCAGCATATTTTAAGCTTCCGCCCGATACACCAATTTTATCTCCAATGACTTTACCAGCCAAAGTTGGTTTGTCAACTGGCACAAGGGTATTCTCAAAATTATAGTAAACACGGTCCTCTAAGGAAGGTAAGGCACGTACCTTAACCACAAATTCCTTTTCAAACACAATCCCTTCAACTTCAACAGAAGCAACCAAACGAACACTCACATCAGGTGTCCCAGGATTGGGTCGCGTTACGATACCTTCAGTTGAAATAACATGATTATTTGAACTATGCCAACCAATCGCATAACCATCGACGTCCTTAACTAAAGAAAGGTTTTCTAAAGTTTCACTGGGTAAGTTAATGCCATCCAAAATCATCTTTGCAATTTCTTCTGGTGTTTTAATACCCATTACATCTTGGTAATAAGCTTGAATGGATGCAGCATCTTTCGCTTCCTGTCCATAGACAATCAATTCATCCATATATCCTTTAAAGGCAGGATCAGGGAAAATATTAGCGCCCAACCCAAAGGTTCCTGTTTCCAAACCATCAAAGAGATGGGGCATATCCGTAATTTGAGCAACCACATTTCCATTGTGATACAGTGTAGCCACATTATCATCAACAGTAATGGTTACATAAATCCAAGCATCAAGATTTAGCGATTCAAAGGAGTCAATAAACCAACGATCTTCGCCCCTTGCAACCCAGATTAAATGAGCATCATCCCAACGACTTGGCATTGCGCTGAGCCAACGATCACCTTGAATTCCAAAGAATGCTGAGGTAAACGTTGTTTTTGTTTCTGGTTTCATCCAGTATGAAATGGTATAGGCATTACCCACAATCATATCATCGGGTAGTCTTAAACTGGTTTCACCATCGAAGTAGAACGCTTCTCCTACAACACCTTCACCATAATTTTCTAGACCGCCTTCACTCAACAACGTCACTCCGGATAGTTTTGCATCAAAGTAAGCATCGCTACCCTCTTTAATATTCCCTTCAAAAGCATACTTATAGTAGGCTGCAGGTTGTGGTATCGCTTTGACTGTGACATCATAATCACGGGTAAAAGTCTCACCGCGTAACGTCAAGGTCGCAGTTAATTTAACCACTGCATCAGGACTGCCTTTAGAAGGACGCGTAACTTGACCATTATTTTTAATAATCGCAGTATCATCACTTTCCCACTCAAGAATCGCACCATAGTTTCCTTTATTTGGAAGTTCTAGATTATCCACCACATCACCAAAGATAATGCCATCAAATATTGCGTTGGCCATATCTTCAGTTGAACGTAACAAGTTAACTTCTTCATAGTAAGAAGCGATATCTTCAGGATTTAAAGCATCACTTGGATACACTTTCAAATCATCCATCAATCCCTTATAAGGGACATCCCAATGATTCACTGCCAAAGCAATGCCTGAATTGACTGCATCCCCATAAATATCAAAGTAGTTATCTGATTCATGATACTTAACACCATTCACATAAGTTCTAATTAAACCATCGTCAACTGTAATGGCCAAATGCGTCCAGGTATGCGTTGGCAAAATACCATCCGCAAGATACGCATCATGATATTGATCAACGGGTTGGGTTGACCATAAGAAACTACGTGGGTTACCACCATGGCTTAAAATGATACTTTGCCATGAACCGGCATAATCATCCCCAAAAAATAAGGTTGTATAAGGTAATACTTCCTCCGGGTTAATCCACATTGAAATGGTATATGTATTCCCTGTTATCAAATTCTCTGGCAAACGAATGCCTGTTTGACCATCAAAGTAGAAAGCTTCTCCCAATGAACCGGTCTCATCCACAACGTATCCATCTCGATAATTTTCATTTCCAGATCCGATAAGACTGAAACGATCGCCTGTAAGTCGACCCGCTTCACGCGCAAAGGAGTCTGTAAGACTGCCATTAAAATCAAGTGCATAATGGTCCAATTCAACCAATCTCGCGGTTTTAATTTCAAATGTTTTTGTGACTGAACGACCCGCATAAGATAAGGTCGCAGTTAAGGTTACATGCGCAACATCTTCTTGGCGTGTTACCACACCCGTATTAGAGATAACAGCAGGATCATTTGATACCCATGTTACCTGAACACCACCCACAGATTGGGTAGGTAGGGTAAGATTTGAAACAACATTCACTGTTTTTCCAATAGAAAGATTATTTTTTGCTGCATCCAACAAATCATCAACACTAAAATCACCAACACGGGCACCCATGAGTGAAATGCCTTTTCCATTATTAAGCGTCAGTGTGAGGTCTTTAACCCAATTGGTTAAAGGCGTTGCTTGATCAAGTACATATCCTTTAAACGTCTCATCACCCAAAGTTAAGGTCAACAGTTTATCCGCGAAAGTCCAACTTCCAGTATACGCACCCACAATGGATCCATCAGCATTTAAAGTAATACCTACCGAAGTTTTACTGTTTGCGTGGGTTTCCTTCCCTTGATTGATCACAAGATAATTTCCTGTTACATCGATACCGCTTTGAATTGTTTCACCATGATAACGTTGTGGTGCAATTAAAGGCCAGCCTGCATCATCAAAGAAGATTTGATGTACACGAACTTCATGTCCCTCACCTTTATCTTTAAATCTTGTGTGGAAAATAACGAAATTTTCACCCGTATCTTCATCATAGTAAACAGAGTTATGACCCGGTACACGATACCCAAAAGCATCTCCATCTGCCACAATTGTTTGGTCTTTTAAGAATTCAAAACTTCCCAAAATCTTGCCACTCACATCAGGTCTATTATTTCTATCAACCACAAAGGGATCCACACCATTTTGGTCAACATATGGACCCATGATATTTTTTGATCTGAAGAAACGCATATTATAAGTTCCAGCAGCATCCAAAGTACCATATGTTATATAGAGATGGTAGTATCCTGTTTCTTCATGATATTGAATATAAGAACCTTCACCGGTCGTACGTTCACCCAAGGCTATTTTGGTTCCAAAATAGGCATCCGCATGACGCTCAGCGCCAATATGACCACCATTATAGTTTTCTTGTCTTTTCGCAAGACCCGTTGTTGGATCTACTTCAAGAATCCAAATACCCCCATTCCATGATCCATAAGTCATGTATAACTTACCATCATGACCATCCACGATGGTTGGATCAATCGCATTGGGGAACAAGTTGAAATTATAAGCGCCATTGGAGTGGAAATATCCACTTCTTGGTGTTGTGTCCGCATAGACTTCATTGAAGTCAGTATGAGACCAATGTCCTTTTTCAGCTTCATTATTGGTGAATCCAGAATACACTACTGTATCTTGATAGACATAGGGCCCTTCAACATTTTTGCTGACTGCCAATCCAATTAAAGAGCGATTATGTTCAACACCCGGCTCATCTTGTCCTGTAGATAAACTAAAGTACATTAAGTAAGCCCCTTTTGAACCGTCTTCGTTTTCATAGGTATCACTATAATAAACATCAGGAGCCCAAATTCCCAAGGCGCCAATGTCTGTTACATCACCATTACCAGCCCACTCAAAGGCTTCACTAAAGTTTACTTTAATATTACCTAAGAGTTCATTATTAGAAACGTCCGTACCCACTATGGATTCCCAATTTTTTAAATCCATTGATTTTGCAGCACTGACATGACTTCCAAATACATAATACGTATCATCCACCTTAATAATGGATGGATCATGCACCGAAACCGTATTAAAATCCAATACATTTCGTACTGGTTCATCGGTTTCTTCTGCTTGAGAAATAAGTATGCGATTCGATTTGACAGTTGTGATTGTAAGTAACAATGCGACTGTGATTACGAATAGTTTTTGCATCTTATCGAACAAAACTTGCTTCATTTTTTATATCCTCCTGAATCCGCTTTCATCTCTTACATATTATATTATTTGTTCGTACAAGTCAATGAATTTATACTAAAATAATATCTTGTACGTACACTTATGTAAAAAAGACATCCTTTCACAGATGTCTTAACAATCAATCTTTATTTTTTTCGCTTTTTATAGATAATGAAACCAAAACTAGCACCAATAATCAGAATCACAATGGGAATAACATTAAAGTCACTGCCTTCAATTAAAGGTGCGGTTTCTAAATCAAAGGACTTCGTTTTCTTTAACCCTGCATATTTCAAAGTTGCAGTTAAAGTCACTTTTTCTTTTCCATTTTGTTGGGTCACAACCCCTTTTGCGGAAATAACATCCTTATTGGAAGAAGACCAATGAACACTCACACCCCCTGTGATTTCACTGGGTAAATTTAAATTTGTGACAATCCCTGTTCTTCTACCCAATTCTAGATTTTCATAAGCCAAGTCCAATAAGGCATCAGAAGAATACTGCCCCAAACGGGCACCCAAAACGGATACCCCTTCATCATTGAGTAACGTAAGGGTTAAATCTTCTTCCCAATTGGTTAAAGGCGTACTTTGGTTTAATACAAAACCAGTATAGGTATCTCGGCCCAAAGTGACACTTAACACGTCACCCTCAAAAGACCACGAACCTTTATGTGCCCCCACAACACTGCCATCTTTTTCTAAAGTAACCACAAAGGAGGGTTTTGAGATCGGACTGGTATCGGTCCATTGATTCACCATTATATAATGACCACTCACATCAATATCTTTTTGAATGGTCTCGCCATTATATCTTTGAAGTGGAATTAAAGGCCAACCGGCATCATTGAAAAGAATTTGGTGGACACGAACCTCATGTCCCTCCCCTTTTTCTTTAAAACGGGTATGAAAGACCAAATAATCAAGACCACTTTCGTCGTCGTAATAAACTGAATTGTGTCCCGGTACGCGATAACTAAAGAAACTTGCACTTTCAGCAATCGTTTGAAAAGCAGAAAAATCAAAGCTTCCCAATATTTTATTACCCCGACGGTTGATATCAGAATTGGTTTCCAAATAAGCATCATTACCGTTGATATCCAAGTAAGGTCCCAAAATGTCCTTGGATCTAAAGAAACGCATATTATAGGTTCCTGCTTGGTCAAGGGTACCATACGTCATATATAAATGATAGTATCCTGTCTTTTGATGGTATTGAATATAGGGACCTTCTCCCGTCTGCCAAAAACCACCAAAAATCTTTTGACCAAAATAAGCATCGGCCCGATCATTATCTACGACAACCCCATCATTATATGAATTAGGACGATTGATAACCAATCCAGTTTCAGGGTCCAGTTGCAACATCCATACCCCACCATTCCATGAACCATAGGTCATAAATACTTTGCCATCATGGGTATCCACAATCGTTGGGTCAATCGCATTGGGATATAAATCGAAATTATAAGTGCCATTCTCCCTGAAATAACGATCTGTGGGCGTAGACTCAGGGAATACTTCATTAAAGTCAGTATTAACCCAATAGCCCTTGTCCGCTTCTTGATTTCTAAAGCCAGTATAAATTATCGTATCCTTATATTCATACGGGCCTGAAACATTCTTACTCACAGCCAAACCAATCAATGAACGCATATGTTCAACACCCGGTTCATCTTGGCCCGTAGACAAACTAAAATACATCAAGAATGCACCTTTTGAGCCATCTTCATTGATATAAGCATCACTATAATAAACATCAGGTGCCCAAATTCCCATCGCCCCCACATCGGTGGTATCACCATTGCCTGCCCATTCAAATACTGGTGCCAGGTTGGTTTTGATGTGACCCAATAAAGTATTGTTTCCCACTGTATTGTTGGCAATGTATGTCCAATTTTTTAAATCATCACTTTTCGCAACAGAAACATGACTTCCAAAAACATAATAGGTATCATCCACCTTGATAATGGAAGGGTCGTGTACCGACACTTCATCAAAATCAAGTTTCTCAGCCTGTACACCAAGGGTAAAAATCATCATCGCCACAAACGCAATCAGTATTTTACGAATTTTCATATTATCTCCTTTTTTTGGAAAAATTATAGCTTATTAACTTTAACCACAGACACTGAATATAAAGGTAAATTCAGTTTTAAGGTAGCATGATCAAAAGTGATCTCATCCACAAAAGGCACAACACGTTCATTGGATTTACCATTCACATTCGGAATATCCAATAAATCCTTGTTTCCACCCAACACCGTGATGGTTGCGATATTATCAATGTTAAATTCTGACAAATCAAGATTCACACCCTTATCAACACCATCGATGTTTACCAATTTAATATATAAAGCATCCTTGTCTTCACTGACAGTATGGAAAACTTCTTTATGGTATGCCCGATTTTTGACTGCTAAGAAACCCTTAACTTCATTGGCTTCAACATAATGAGCTGACATGGTTTTCAAACCATAATCAACCACGATTTCAATTTCATCATCCAAAAGCGGCTCATGAAGACTGCGTCTCATATTACCCGCCACTACAGAGCTTGAAAAGTCACCTAAGCGGTATCCTTCAACACCCTCTTTAAAGACACGCAATCCGGTAGTATGACCCAAATAATCAATCGCATATTCAACCGATGTTTTGGGTGATAAGGATTTCACACCCACACCAACCAAGATAGCGCCACGCTCACTGAGACGTTTCGCATCCAATTTGACGATCACATTGTTAAAATCATAATTTACCAACAAACCATTTTCACCTACCGCTGTGTTCTTCAGCACAATACCTTCATCATGTTTGTCATAACTTAAACCACCGGGAAGTTGTGTAATAATGGCATCCAGTTCGTCTTTAAAATCTTGTTTAAAAATGACTTCATGGGTATCTTTAGAAACGATTTCAAGTGTCTTTAGTAAGACATCGGCCTGTAAAGCCGCAACGGAAACCTTACCCGATGGAATTCGATTAATTTTACGACCCATTTCATAAGTTGTAAAGTCTGTTTCCAAGACATGACTACCGATATGGTTCGCAAACATTTTTTGGTTATGGTAGTTGGGTGTTAACCAATGGGTTTCATTATCAAACCAAATTAAATCCGGTGTCCAACGATACGTATTATCAAATAATACCTTGTTGAATAAAGGGGCATAAGACGCCATCACCACAACATCAGCATTATTCTCAAAGCCGGTCATTAAGGCTGCTTCAGAAATCGCACCTCTAAGTGTGTTTTTATCAGTTGAAGCATATTCCCCCACAAAGACTTTGGATGTTTGAGTGACATCCAAACTACCCCCTTCATGGTAAACACGCTTATAGTAATCATAACGATCTACGTTTTGAATCAGGTAATCGTTGTTACGGTAATAATGTTCATCCGCAATGGTATCCATATGATGTTTCTCATGCGCATACCAGAGTACATCTTCTTCAAATAGAGAATGACCATCAGTAAATGCCATCCTATCAACACCTTGGTGGTCTCCATGCAAGAATTTCCATCCTTCTTGGAAGGCATCATCATCGGCTTGCGCACCCACAGTAGAAATAATATGGAGTTCATGTTCAGGATAATATTTCTTCATATGTTTGTTGATTTCATGTTTAAATATTTCAAAATTCGCAAAGAATTCATCGCCCCAGTTCTCATTCCCCACACCCAAATATTTGAGTTTAAAGGGTTCTGGATGCCCCAAATCCTGACGCATTTTGGCCCATTTATTGTTTGTGAAATCCATGGAAATTGCGAAATCTACCAAATCTGTAAAGTTAGATATGTAGTAATCACGCAATGCGCCTCCTGCAGGAGCAGCATAATCTGAACGTGCTTGACACAAGACCCCACAAGCCATCACCGGAACAGGATACGCATTTAAATCTTCAGCCAATTGGAAGTATTCAAAATACCCCAATCCCATCGTCATAGAATAACCCCAAAGGTTGAAGTTCTCCTTACGCATTTCAATGGGACCCATGGTTTGTTTCCAATCAAAGACATTATCCCAAAGAAAAGCACCCTCAGAGATACAACCGCCTGGGAATCTTAAGAATTTTGGATTTAAAGCTTCTAAAGCACTCACCAAATCTTTACGCATGCGGTAGTTTTTATTGATGGATGTATTAAATTTGGAAGATGGATTTGAAGCTTCATCCATGCCCCAAACATTTTGTGGCATGAGTGAAATGACATCCAAATCCAAAGACCCGACAACTTCAATCTCAAGTTGTGCGAAACCATCTTTCAGTGCAATCAGTGTGTGATCTTCAAAATGGGTCCAAGTATTACTATTAACTGTAACAGTGTACAGTTCACCAACATCTTCAACTTCGTTTGTGAATTTGAAACGAAGTGATCCATTTCCCCTTGCCCAAAACGACAAATCATATTGCCCTTCTTTTTCAAGCAACATGGCCTTTTGGTGGGTGTTATCATTGTAACCTTTATTGATGAGGGTCCCATCTTCGATATGAATATAGTGTGAATTGGTCCCTTTTTCTAAGTTTAAGTGTTTATCTAAGGAATCTTCTGTTTTAATTTCTACACGATTTAAATCGCCATACCATCCTTGTAAAGGATCATGATTTCTTCCCAATTCACATCCACAAACATTGTCATTGGGAACAAAGTCTTTAAACTCAAAAGATTCAAAAGATCGGTTTCGAACCAATTCTGCATAAATACCCCCATCTGCAGCATTGTTGATGTCTTCATAAAACAATCCATATAAAATTTCACTGACATCGGCTATTTTTTCGTTTTTTATTTTAATTTCATACGGTGCAACCCCTTTTGGCATGACTGTAAAATCAAAAGCCGTTACTAAGGATGCATCCCCTTTGATTAAAGTGACCTCCAAAACAACATGGGTTGGTTTGTCTAAAGGGTATACCTTCCCATCATGACCCAGTACCTTAGGGTTATTAGAAGTATAAGTCACATCAACCAAGGACCCGAAGACTGACTTTGGTAAATCCAAATCATCACTGACAATATGCATCCCCAAATCCAAATCCCTTTGTTTGGCAATATTCAAGATTGCTTCATCTTCAAGGGTGGCTGCCATGAGTGATAGAATATCATGATCATTTAAGTTTTGATTGAAGACCATCACATCACTTAAGATACCTTTAAAATCAGGGTCTGCCGCATATTGAGAATGACCCAAGTAGTTGTGTGTAAAGTGATTGTCTGAGTCAAGGGTTTGGGTCCAACGTTTGAGTTGTCCAAATAAACCACTGGTTGTTTGATTGATCAAACCATCCCCAACCAACAGGCCATCCACATAAACACGGCCTCCAGCTGAGGAGTTTCTCGCTTTATCAGTGGGTGTATAAACAAAGGCCAAATGAACCCAAGTATTTTCTTTATAGGCTTTTGAAGCATCCGCAACCAAATCCCCAAAACCTGAAAGGGTGGCTCTGAAGTTTCTGGTAAAGAAAACTGAGGGTTGTCCTTCTGTGCTTCCAAAATCGAAAATTCTCTCCCATACAGATTGTCCTGCTTCCACAAAAATCCAAGTCGCAAATGTAAAACCTGTTTCGTCATTGACCGATTCCAATAGATTTTGAGAAAGTTTTAAATAACCCTTCCCAGGAAATCTCAATCCTTTGCGGTTGGCAATTTCAACAAATTCTGGTTCTGATTCCCCCACCCAAGTCGGTAATTCACCTACCTTAGAATCTAAGGTATCATTCAATGTATAATGTGCAATTAAATGTGTTTTTGACATCTTTTCCTCCTATAAAGTCTTAACAGATTCTTTAATGTCCAAGTTAACTGGATAAACAATATCTTTAAATATATAATCTGGTTCTTCGATCATTTTCATCATATGGCGCGCCGCATCGATACCAAGCCCGATTTGCGGGTGCGAAATTGAAGTAATTTTAATGGATGACAACATCGATAAGATTGAATTATCAAATGAAATAATGGACAAGTCATCGGGTACTTTAATACCCTTTGCCAAGCATAAATTTAAGACATCCAACGCGATCATATCGTTATAACACACAAGACCCGTTACATTTTTTCTATCTAAAAGTGCATTGACTGCATCCATTAAAGCAGTCCCTCTACTTTCAGTAGAAAACATGATGACATCTTCATTAGAATAACCCAAACCATAATCTGAAATTGCCTTCACAAAACCCTTTAGGCGTTCTTTACCTTGTTTGTCATCTGACTTAAAGATGGCCCCAATTTTCTCATGATTGTTTTCAATCAAGAACTCTGTATTGGTATAACCGGCTTTAAAGTCATCCATCCCAATGTGCGGAAACTGAATTTCATCAAATTTGGCATTGATACTGATGAGTGGAATGCCTTGTTTGCGGATATCAAGATACACATCAATATTGGGATTATAGAAGGAACTCTTGGTCGGTTCTACAATAATCCCTTCCACTTGGTTTTCAACCATCATTTGAAGTGCTTTTCTTTCGGTATCAATATCATTATTTGTATTGATTAACAACATAGAATAACCTGCTTTGGTGAGTTCTGATTCAATCCCTCGAATAATTTCAGGAAATATATAATCAGACATATAGGTCGTAATAACACCAATGGTCTTATTGCGATCTCTTTTTAGATTCTTCACAAAAGATCCCAATCCATGTTCCTTTTCAATATAGCCTTCATGTTCCAAATGTTCCAGTGCGACACGCACAGTATGGCGGCTCACAGAATACATATCTTGAAGTTCTGTTTCAGAAGGCAGTTTATCCCCCACCTTCAATTTACCCGCTTCAATTCTTTGAATAATGGTATCCTTAACCACTTGATATTTGGGTTTACTGTCCATATAGTTTCACAACCTTTCCATTCACATATAGACTGACATCATGAGATGCGATATCTTGATTATTTGGGTCTTTTATTTTTGTGTCACTGACGTTGAAATAGGCCCTATAGCTATTTTCACTGGAAACACCTTCCCAAACAATCAACGCATCATCACGGCTTACCTCATATCGTGTATGCACTTGTGCATGCATTTGCGTCAATGTTTCATCTTTTAAAATCCCCCAAGTAAAGGTGTCATTATAACGTAAATCGCCACCAAACATTAAAGGTGATCCCATGATAGACCAAAGCGTCATCATGGTTCTTTGTTCGGCATGTGTGAAGCGTGTCATGCGATCGGTTGCACCCCCATCCACAGATCGAATACCAATTCTTCCCATGGGTAACATATCGCAATCAGGATAAGACCCCGCTTTAACATAAGGGGACCAGACTTTAGCACGTTCAAACATCCCATACAATAGCTCCCATAGATCCCAAAAATCATCAGTCATGCGCCATAGATTCGCATGTTCCTGCATAAATTCAGCATGTGCGATATCCGTGGGACCAGGTGATAAACTCAAGACCATTTCTCGCCCTGAATTTTCAATGGCTTTATGTATCATTTTGATTTCTTCCAAATGGGCACCATAGATTTTTGAATCCGCAATGTCATCTACTTTGATATAGTCAACACCCCATGAAGCATAGAGTTCAAAGATTGAATCATAATACGTTTGGGCACCTGGATGTGTTGGGTCTACCCCATACATATCTGTGTTCCAAGGCGCAATTGAATTTGGATGCGCAATATCCCTTGCTGTATATTCAGAATTCAAAATGGGCCTATTTTGGTGGACTGCTTGACGGGGAATACCACGCATTATATGGATGCCAAACTGAAGCCCCATATCATGAATCATATCACCCAAAGGTTTGAAACCTTGACCATCTTTGGCGCTTGGGAAACGATTAACCGCAGGCATCAAACGTGAATAAGCATCCATTTCTAAATCCGCAAATTTACGATAAAAGGATGAATTTGCCAAAGGCTCATACCACTGAATATCGACCACTACGGTATCCCAACCCAATTCAAAAAGTTCTGATTTTAGGATTTTTGCGTTCGCCAATACTTCATCTTCCCTTACCGAAGCCCCATAACAATCCCAGCTATTCCACCCCTTGGGTGCATGTTTAAATTTCATCATTCTATCCATTCCTTACTTCCATATATACTTTCATTGTTGTCACCAGTCATACTGATGACCATTTTTTTACGTGTTAGATTGATATCTTGTATTCTCACAACACCTTTATACGTGACTTCATCAATCACGACAGTAATATTGGCATTGTCTTTGAGTACCCAATTACCCTCAACATCACCACTCAAAGAACCATCCGCATTAAAAGTAACGCTACTATTCTTTAACATCGCGCCGGATGTTTGGGTTGTATGATTGACCCATTCATACTTACCAAGAAGGGTAGTTTCATCAATCCCTTCATCGGTTGTTTTAAAGTTTACCGCATAGGGATAAGGCATTGTGACAGGCCAACCATCTTCATTGATGAATTGTTCATGGACCTTTAATTCAAATTGTTCACCACGATTGTTGAATCTTGTATGAAAAATTAGAAACATTTTTCCATCATCCACTAAAGCAGAGTTATGGCCTGGTGATTTATACCCATAGGTCATCCCATCGAATTGATAGTTTCCCATAACTTTAATGCCATAATTGTCATTGTTGTCACTTTGGGTATACAGGGGTCTTGAACCTCTTGCGTCTTTATAAGGACCTGTAATGTCTTGAGATCTAAAGACACGCATGTTATAGCCACCCTCTGCACTCAAACCACCATAGGTTAAATATAGATAATAGTAATCAGACTCAGGATTATAAATAAGATAGGGACCTTCATTTGATTTATGGTATCCGCCTGCAAGTTTGATTCCAAAGTAACGGTCGATATGACGGCCATCTTCAGTTTCACCATCCATACCTGGATAAATTGGGAACCCTGTTTCTTGATTCACTTCGAGCAAATAAATACCCCCTGACCAAGAACCATAGACCATCCACAATTTATTTTCTTCATCATAGATAAAGGCTGGATCCAAAGCATTGGGTGCATAATTGGTGTTGTATTCGGTTGAGGTTGACCATTTAGGATTAAACCCTTCTATCACACCTTCTTTTATCAAGGTATCCAAATGGGTGTTCACATAGTTTGTATTTCTTTCAGAGCCATCGGTTGAATCTTCTTTGGTGAATCCTGAATAAAGGATCGTACCACCGTAATTATAGGGCCCTTCAACACTTTCAGAAACCATAAAACCAATTGCACTTCTTCTCCAAGTAGAGGAAGCAGAATAATAATACATATAGGCTCCCTTGGTACCGTCTTTCCAATCAAATTCTGGATTATAAAATACATCAGGTGCCCAAAGATTAAATCCATTTTTAGAGTCCGCATCATCATAACCCGCCCACAAAAATGTTTCAGCGAGGTTATTAATCGTATCCTTAAAAATAATATTGTCATCCATATTTAAGTAACCATTGCCTCTTTTTGGCACAAGCCAATGGGTTAAATCACTACTTTTCGCTTGTGAAATATGGGTCCCAAAAACGTAATACGTTTTTTCGCCATCTTTTTCATCCACGAAAATGGATGGATCATGAATCCCAGGGTAACGATTTTCTGATACATCCCATGCCTTAGGTATGGGCTTCTCTATTTTCTTGCTACTTGCACTACAGCCTACCAAGATTAAACATAAAACCAAAATTATTTTTTTCATGTCTCTTGTTTCCTTCTTTCATATCCCCAAAAAACACGTCCCCACTTATCTACGCCACTGATACACATACAGACTTCACCTTTTTCAAGTTCACATTCATAGGTTTTTGATTCACGTATGCCTTCAATTAATTGAGGGGTCCTTGTTTCTGTACTGAGATTGTCAAAAACAATCCCTTCTATTTCATTAAATTCATAATCTACATATCGTATTACCTTACCCAAAGCGACTGTGGGCCAACCCGAATCCAACCAAATTATTTCTTTTATATATAAATAATGTGGATACGGTAAATTATTCACTCTTGAATGGGCAACCAAGTATTGTTTATCTTTGAGATCTAAAATTGAATTGTGGCCAATTGAAGTCCAGTGTAAATCATATTGATATGAGCCCAATATCTTGGTGCCATTGATATGCGGGTTTTCAGATTGACCAAACATTTTCAAACCGTTCATATCCGTATAGGGACCTTGAATATCTTTGGCTCTGGCCACTCTAATATTGTAGGAAGCGCCCAAGAAGTCATAAGAAGTAAATAAATAATACATGTCAAAATCCTTATGATAATAGATAAAGGGGCCTTCAATCGCACCTTCAACATTAAGCGTTCTTCTTGCAATACAGTGACCTTCAATTTTGGGGTCTACCAATTTACCTGTTTTTTCATCGATTTCTTTTATGTATATACCTGAGAAAAATGAACCATACACAAACCATTGTTTACCATTTCTGTCTTTTAAGACATTGGCATCAATCGCATTTGATTCACTTTTCTTAGGATGTGAACTGAATACATATCCTTTATCAACCCATGGACCTTCTGGATGGGACGCTTGTGCCAATCCAATACACGATTCATTGGTTCCAAATTTAGAAGCAGAATAGTACATATTATAAACACCTTCAATTAACACCACTTCTGGTGCCCAAAGATTGCCAGGATGTGTGTACTTGTATACCCACTTTGGGATTTCTTTTAAAGCAGTACCCAGATAGTCCCAATTTACTAAGTCTTTAGATTTACGAATCGGGATGCCTTGTGTCATCTCGCCCTCGTATATTGTATCTGTTGAAAATAAATAATAGGTTTCATTGGGTTCATGATAAATAAGGGTCGGGTCATGTACGCCCTTGGTTGATTTGTATTTATAAAATGCTTCCATCAGTTTGCCTCTTTTTATTAAAAATGAAGGGACACATGTTCTGTGTCCCTTAACTTGACTTACAGATTAATCAAATAATTCTGCGAGTGTTTCATCACGAATTTCATTTAGTTTATTGGTTAAGTCAGCTGCAATATCAGCTGCACGTAAGTTTCCAGCAATAACTTCACTTTCAACGTTTCCATATTCTCCAGCAAAATATTGCTCAATTAAGAATGTTTGGAATCCAGGTTGGGTTGCACCACCCAATCCAATTGGGGATTTTGCGTTATCTAGGAAGTCAGCATAGTAATGAATTTGATCAGCATTACCGTCTGCGGTTAGTTTTGTTGAAATTTGATCTAGAATTCCATCCCATAGTGATTGTTTTTTAACCATTGGTAAACCATCTGGGAATGGGAACTCTTTATCGCCACTTTCAAGGGTTGCATTTGCGAAGTGGTTAAGTTTAACTTCCCAGCCTTCTGCTCCCCATCCAAACCATTTCAATACTTCATACGCTTCTCTTGGATATTCACTCACAGGTGAAATAGATCCAAAATCAACAAATGCTGGTTTGTTTAGTGTTTCAGCATTATCACCTTTTGGTACTGCGTAAGGAACCCATTTAATACCTTTATCTACAAATTCAGGAGTTGAGAATAAAGTTTTTGTCCACCATGCATCCAATTGCATTGCGACACGTCCTGAACTTCCTGCCCAAAGTAAACGATCACCAAAGGCTGCTTCAGCTTCATCGGTATCAAAGAAAGGTGCATGTACGCCCGCTTGAACATAATCTGCGTGTTGTTGCAGTGCTTCTGCCCAATAACCAGTCATATCATATTTCTCTCCATCCCAACCAAACTCACCCAATGCGTCACCATTGACAATTGGACTCATGGTTAACATTTGAGTATAAGTGTTGTATCCAAAGATTCCTGATTCAGGAATGGTCATTTCTTGTTGTAACGCTACAAACTCAGACCATGTCCAATCTGAACTTGGCATATCTACGTTAAATCTTGTAAATAAGTTTTCATCCAAGTAAATTGTATAAGGCTGGTATGCACTTGCTGCTGCAAGCTTTTTCTCTGTTCCATCAACCATTTCGAAGACACCTTGTGCTTTTAATGTATCCAATACATCTTCTGTTTCAGAGTCAGCATTCCAATATGGTGTTAAATCTCCCAACCAACCGTTACGAATTGGGACGTCAACGTCTGCTTGGTACCAAAATACATCAGGTAGATTACCTGCTGATGCAAGGTTTGTTAAACTGTCCATCCAAGCAGCACCATCAACTTCAATCAGTTCAATGGTAATGTTTGTATATTTTGCTTCAAAAGCCTCTTTAAGTGCTTGTTGAAGCGAAGGTTGTTGCCATACTGCAACTGTAATTGTAATTTCATCCTGAGTCATTTCAGGCAAGGCATCAAAATCTCCGCCTCCATTTGATCCAGTATCTTTCTTTGAACAACCTGTAATTAACAGAATTGCCAATAAAATTGTAAGTAATTTTTTCATAATATGTCCTTTCTTACTCTCCAGTAATTCCTGATTTATCGACACTTTCAACGAAGTATCGCTGCAGGAAGAAGTATGTTATTAATAGCGGCAGTATACTTGCGACAGTACCAGCCATCGAAACACCTTCATTCCATTTATTGGGTGTGTTGATATTCAACGCCACCGGGTACATTTGTTCATAAGACTGTCTGAACAATTGCAATTGAATTAATATCGTAGTCCATTTAACACCCCTTCCCGCTGTCGAACCGATATAAAGGTTTACCAAATATGTTTCATTCCAATACCAAACAAATGAGAATAGAAATACAATCACAACTGCAGGTCCAGCCATGGGTAAGGCGACCTTTGTGAAGATTCTCCACTCTCCTGCACCATCCACACGCGCAGCTTCGTATAGAGATTTTGGAGTTTGTCTGAAAAATTGGTAGAAAATAAAGATAAATATTGGGCTTTTTATACCTTGCCCCAATAATGCCGGAATAATAAATGCATTAATGGACCCCAACAATCCCAAATCGTTATATAAAACGTAAGTTGGCATCATTAAGATTTGAGGCGGTATCACGAAGCTGAATAGAAGTAAAAACATCAATGTTTTCTTGAACTTAAATTCATAAGTCGCAAACCCGTATCCTACCAAGCATGTTACAACCAATTGAGCTAAAGTGGGCAAGAATGAAAGCATGATACTTCCAAACAAACCTTCTTTAAATCGCATAACTTGGAATACTTGTTGGTAATTAAATAAATATAACTGAGATGGAATCCAGTTTACGGACATGTCCAGCAAGTCATCCAATGATTGGAAACTGACAGAGACCATATGGAGTAATGGATATATATACACAAATCCAATACTAATCAACAACGCATATGAAATGAATTGATTGATCCATCCAGCTTTTTGGTTGGTACCCAGGAGCTTGCGTCGCACTTTTAAACGAAATTTTTGAAAACCTTCGTCCTGAGCGAGTTTGAATAATTTTTCACTCATCATGCAACTTTCTCCTTCCTCTTAAACTTGCATTTTTTTCTGTTTTCTTTTGGCTTACGATTAAATAAACCTTTACGTTTTGGTTTTGCGCTAAAACGATAACTCGGATTTTCTCTTAGAATTAAGAAGGTAACACCGATCATTAATAGAATAATCACGGCATACATCCAAGCCATAGCAGAAGCAAAACCATAACCCCTTGTGGCTGAGAACATGTTGTTATAAATCAATGTGATGATTGAATTTTGACCTGAATTGGATAATACAATCAAGGTATACACTGCATTGAGTAATATCATGGGTCTCAAAGTTGGTAATGTGATTTTCCAAAATGACTCCCATTGAGATGCCCCATCAATCTTCGCCGCTTCATAAAGTGAATGGTCGATTTTTTGTAAGGCTGCAATGAAGATCAAGATTTGGACCCCCGAATACCAAAGAACAACAATAATCTCCGAGAACAATCCCATAAAGGGAGTTGCCAACCATGTTGGCAATGCTGAGTTGATAATAGAATTCAGTGTATTCATATCAATAATAGGGATAGAGGTTGCACCTTCTTGAATTAACTGATTCATAACCGGACCACTTGAGATAATAACGGGCATAAAGAAGATGACCCGAAGCAGTCCTTTAAATTTAAGATTTTGATTTAATAAAAGCGCAATAATTAACGAAAAGACAATGATAACAGGGACGCGTAACATGGATGAAATAAAGAATGAGAGCAGCTCTTGAACAAAGAACATATCTTTGAGCCAAACATCACGGAAATTATTCAATCCAACGAAAATATAAACACGTCCAGTCGGTCTTAAACGAATGGTATTTAAACTAAAGTAAAACGATTGTACCAATGGCCAAAGGACCAATACGAAGAATCCAATTAACCAAGGAGAGATAAATAAGATTCCTGGATTAATTTTCTTCAAACTGAATTTCTTTTTCATGGTCGACGCACCTCATAACTCAGCGCATCCACCATGATGCCATTTACTTCTAAACGCGTTTCTCCATAGTTCACTCTAATTTCAACCCCATTTTCATACGTTACAGTTACACCTTCACCCACTCTTTTGTGGTCAATAATTTCTGAACCATTTGTTAAACTGTGAATTTCCTTAAAAATACCATCGTATTCAACAATCTGTGCTTCATACTCCGCAAATTGGGTGGAATATAAATGAGACGAGTTGGTCAGTTGCAATAAAGAAGAGGGCTCGTGGGTTACGATAAAGGAAGGATACACACCATACTCAATCATCTTCAGCACATAGGCTTCATGATTCGCATTGAAGTTTGTATAAGGTGCATACATTGCTTTTTTACCTTTCAATACTATTTCCAAGAAAGGCACCTCCTCACCCACAAACACATAGTTAGAGGATTCAATTTGAACATCCAATAAGGCATCCACATACTCCCAGTACAATGCATGGGGTGTCCGCATCGAAAGTTGCATCGCTTCATCTTTGATCAACCCAAATATTTCAGAATAAACTGAGGCTGTATGAATGCGGTCTTTCGTTTTATTTTTATCCAAGTAAGAGAATAAATTTGAACCCAATCCTTCTACTGTGATACTGTCAAAGTTATGACCCAGATAGTCATTGACCAATCCAGATGCATTTTCCAAAGAAGTTTCCGGTGTTATATAGTTATATGACTTAAACACACGACCATAGATTGATTCTTCAAAGGTACGCTTATTCAACTTCTTAACCAAGCTGGTAGAATTTGAAACACTTGTTTTTGGATTGTATCTTAATAAATCACTTTCCAGCGAGATTTCTTGATTTGCACCCAAATTATTTAAGGCAGAAATATCTCCCAGTGTTTTTTGAATGTTAAATTGACTGTGCGGAAGATGCGTATACGGTCCTCCTTTTTGCCAACCACTGAAGACAGTTAAGGTATCATTGACCCCTTGATTGCTTAAAGTATCAAGGATGTTCTTGGCTTGTTCAAACGTGGTCATCGTTACATCTTGTCTGAAGATTAAGCCAGACTTGACTTCACTGCCCAACATATCGATTCTCGTACGATACTGAATGTCGTTTGAAGCAATCACATTTTTGTCTTCAAGATAATCTTGATAGGTTTTAGCCATTCCCACATAATCTGCGGATTCACCTGAAAGCAAGTGATAGCTAATACTAATATCAAAGTTGTTCTTTTCTTGTTGGCGTACAATCATGGTCCCCGTTGTTTGAGAGGTCAGTTGATTGTAAAATTGACGATACACAAAGCTGGGTGTAATCCAGTTATAGGGTAAAATGGCACCATTTGGGTAGGCATATAGGCGTGCACTCGCATCACCCTCTTCAATAATCCCAATATATCCCAATTGTTTTTCAGTATGGATGACCCCAAAGACAGGCATGGTAATACCCACATTTTCATTCACCGTGTTCAAGCCATTGAATAAGGACAATACATAATTATCATCGATTCCAATATTTGAACCATAAATCATTTCATTAAAAGGTTGTTTGAATTGACCTTTGTGATCCTTAAAATGAATCAAAGAACCAGAACCATCGGGGATAAACATATATCCCGGTTCTTCATCCATTTTGGTATAACCCATAAATGGATAAACATACACATTCGCAACCTTGAAGCGATCGGATGTTTCAATAATTGAGTCTCTAGGAATAAAGGCATTTAAGACGTCATCCTTAAGACTAACATGCAGCTCATACTCAAATTCAAGTCTTGGATATTTAACATGAGCCACAAATCCATCTTCTGTATAACGGACTGTTTTAACAGGGTCTTCGGTATACATATCTGCCTGGTAGTAAACGATGTTTGTATCTTGTAAATACTCAATCACCACCCCAGATTTCACGAAGTTAGTCCAACGTTCATTACTTTGATCTGGTCTTTCAACGGTTGAATAAAGCAATGCACCCGAGTTTCTATCTCTAAGAATAATGGATAAATTCTCTTCTTTAAGATAAAGATCATAGGCATTTGTGCTCAGTATTAAGGCGTGTCCATCAAGGGTGTCTACCGCTTCAGTTATAAACTGGGGTCTGTTTTCCTTAAAATTACTGGCCACTTCTTCCTCAGGAATATCAGGAATAGATGGATCTTCAATTTCATCCCCATCCTCCACTTCATCCGCTTCATCACCTTCATCGGGTATTTCTTCAACATCTCCCGGTACCACAATTTGAGGCGAACCGCCTGTCGATGGTTTTGCGAGTGTATCAATACCCAAGTAAATGGTAAGCACTAAGACAAACAGTGAAAAGATAAGAATACTCAAGTGTTTTTTAATAAACTCACTTATTTTCAAATCGATACACCGCCTCTCTGAATATTGTTTGGAAGAATGAGAATAATTGATTAAAGAGTAAGTAGAGTACAAAGATAATTAAGACTCCAATAAACATTGTAAATATACTGATCAAAATAATTTTAATATTTTCTTTGTTTTCATAATTGTTGAGTTCTTTTATGGCTACATAAATAAGTACCAGCACCCATGTCACAATAATTAAATTCGCAAACTGCATCACAAACGCTTCATTGAGCGTGAGATAATTACTGATAAATGTGATGATGGGTTGGAATATGATGTAGGGCGTTAAGCTATACACAAATCCATGCATGAGTTGCTTATAAGTAGATTCACCATCATTAATGGTACACACCAAATAAGTTGCACTGACCACAAACACAAAGACCACGAAGGAAACCACAATATCATTGAATACCGTAAATTCACCTTGTCTTACGGTTGAGAAAATAAAACCCGTAAAGTACTTAGATAAAACAAATACTAAGAGACCAAGTATACCCACAAGGATGACCGAGAGGTTTGAAGTTTTGCCTTCTCGCTTGATACCATAACTCCCATCAATGGGATGTTTCATAAAATAGAAAGTATAGGCCAATTCTTGATATAACTTATTTGAAGTCAGTGCATTCTTAACTTTGTTGTAGGGTTTGATGGGCCATTTCTTATTGATAAACTTAAAGGCTTTCAAAAAGACATAAAGTCCCAGTACAATCCCCATTCCCGTTAGAATGTTTTCACGAATCCAGACATTTCTTAATTCCCAATAAGCATCAGAATAGCCTGATACATTATGAGCCAATCGATAGGATTCTAAGGCTTCTGGGTAGTTTTCTTCTTTAAAGAAGGCTTCCCCCATTCCCAAGTTCGCAAAGTCAAATAAAGAGTTTACCTTTAAGACTTCTTCCCAAATTTCTTTACTTTCAAGATAGTTTCCATCTTGGTATAAAACCAAAGCTTCATGAACTTTATTGGAAAATTCTGTACTTGTAAAGATTTGAACCTCGCCTTTTCTTTGGTCTAAGACATAGATGGTATTGTTTTCATCTACATCAATCGCAGAGGCGGCTGAGAAAAGTCCCAAACGTTGTTGACCTGCATCACGGCCTCCAAAGATAAAGAGTAAGTTTCCTTCACGGTTATATTCATAGATATATCCACTGGAAGAAACGGTAAAGATGTTTTCATAAGGACCCACCGCAACCCCAGACATTTGACGGTCTGAGAAGGTTGACCGAATGATATTGCGTCCTGCCATATTTAATTTTTTAATGGAAGCATTGTTGTCTTGAGGTGTGATGGTATAAATCAGACCCTCATTATCAATGGTTAAGTTTACAGGTGAATTGGGTATGATATTCAACATACGACTCAATTGTTCTTCTGTAAATATCAGTTTTCTAAAAGAGGTTAAAAATGAAATGCTGGTCATATTCGGAGCGAAATAACCCAAAAATTCATTGTTTGTATTTTTATTTAGTTGAATCAATCCATTTGAGTTTCCACGTGATATCACATACACATTTCCCCTTGTATCCGCGGTTACTTTGATAGGGGTAAAGGGAGCTGTTTTACCAAAAGATGGATGGGTGGGTCTTTCATATTCATAGACCACATTTCCCGTAAAATCAAATTCAACCACCTTGGCCAAGCTTTCATCAGCCACATAGATGGTGTCTTGGACCACATCGATGCCAACTGGTTTCTTTAAATAGCCCTCACCCAAAACTGAATCGACCGATCCATCTGGATTCACAATAAGAATACGGCCATTGCCTGTATCTGCAATATAAATTTTCCCATCATAATATTTCATATCTTCTGGGTTACTCAACAAATATTCGCCAAACTGCACCAAACGTCCTTGTGGAACATAGGCTGTTTGAGTTTCAATTAAGTTTCTTTCACCATCTACAGTAAATGTTTTATAAGGCACTTCAGCGCCAATGGTGGTTTGAAAAAGCAAGATAACAAATCCAAGCACGCATATTGTTTTTATATATTTTCTAAACTTCATCGATATCACCTACTTAATCCCTGAGTGTGACATCATACTCATCACATTACTTTGGAATACGATAAATAGAATTAAGTTTGGTAAAAACATAATTAACGAAGCAGCCGCTGCCACCCCTTGTCCTGCCACTACGTTTGTTTGAGAAGCCAAAGTACTCATATAAAAGGCCAGTGTTCTCAAAGAATCTGAATTCACAAATAACTGTGATGTCTCTAAGTTATTCCAAACCAATTGGAACGCCAAGATTGTGAGTGTTGCGATGGCTGGTTTAATTAGCGGTAAAATAATACGACGGTAAATTTGAAATTCAGTTGCCCCATCAATAACCGCTGCTTCAATTAAGGTATCGGGTACCTGATCAATAAATTGTTTTACCAAGAACAAACCCACAGGCATTACCAAGAGGGGTAATATATGGGCAAACATGGTATCTTGGATTCCTAAAAATTCAACCACCAAATATCTTGGAATGGTTACAGCTGTCGCCACAAACATCAACGCAATGTTGTTAATTTCCAATAGCAATCCTTTACCTTTAAATCTCTTTTTAGAGAGAATATATCCCGCCATGGTTGAAATTAAGATGGCCAAGATTAATACAGTAATGGTAACAACCAATGAGTTAAAGACATAACGACTGATTGGAATAGAACTGATTTGTGATTCTCTAAAGAGTGTTCTAAAGTTTACAAAACTGGGTTGTTTCACCAAGAACCGTGGTGGATAAGCAAATAACTCATCCATCGGTTTGAACGCATGGTTGAAAATAAAGATAATGGGTAAAATCATGAAGGCTACAAAAGGTGCCAAGATGACGTAAAATTTAATTTGGGATTTTTCAAATCCGCTTGGGTTTACACCCACTTTTTTTAATGCCATGTGTGGACCTCCTAACTTTCACTGAATAATTTTTTAGCAAAATGACTGAATAAATAAATAATAAGCAATAACACCACGGAGACTGCCGCAGCATATCCCATTTCATAACGCAAGAAACCATAATCATCAATGTGATTCACGATCAATTGACCCGCATAGCCTGGTGTTGGATTGGCTCCGGTTAATTGAACCCCAATCATCCCATTCGCAAACGTATTTACAATCGCCATAACCGCCCCAAATAACATCTGGGGTTTAATGGCAGGGATGGTAATATAAATAAGTTCTTGAAATCTATTTTTAATCCCATCAATGGCTCCGGCCTCATAAAGTTCCTTATCAATGTTTAAGATCCCTGCCATCATGGCTAAGAAACCCACACCCATTGAACTCCAAAGGGCTACAACAATCATAATGGGCATAATATAGCGCACATCCTGTAACCAGATGATGGGTTCATTTAAGATTCCCAGATTTATTAAAAATGCGTTCACATAACCCGATTGGTTACCACTAAAAAGTACTGTCCAAACCACCATCATGGCCACACCTGATGTCATTGAGGGTGAGTAGAAGATTAAAGACAAGATGGTACGGGGAATTTTTGGAAGTTGGGCCAAAACCCAAGCCAACAAGAATCCCAAGATATAACCACCAGGTCCCACCACCAATGCGAATACAATGGTATTCGGTAAGACATATTGCATGAAGATATCATCTTGTGTAAGTAAGTTAATATAGTTTAGAAATCCTACAAAAGAAGGTGTCTCAATGGTATTAAAGTTTGTGAAGGAGAGTCCAATCGCCGTAACGACTGGAACCACAATGAAAATCACAAATAACAGTGCGTATGGCAACAAATAGAGGATTGTTGTTTTATTCTTTTTCATTTTTTATCAATCCTTCCATAAGTTTTCAATGCGAGGTGTTTCATATATTTCTACGACTTCGCCATCTTTAATATATCCAAACTCTTCAAGTTTACGATTTGTTTCTCGGTTGATCCGTTTGGTTGCCAAGTCAATGGCCCGTCTGAGGTCTTCCCCATCCAATACCACTGCGTTATATGCATTTGATATTTCACGTTCAACCATATAAGTTCCCAAAACACGGGGCACTTCCACAATCCATTCAGCTTGTTCAAGAATCACTTCTTTATGTTGTGTCTTCCAAGGCAATTGTGAGAAGGCTTCTAAGTTTGCTGTATTCCACATAAACTCCTTACCAAAGGATGTTTGTAGGGTTGATCCAAACTGAGTTTGAACATCAGCAGAACTCCACCATTTCATGAACTCCCAGGATTCATCTGGCATTTCAGTATCTGAGAATATAATGCTACTTTCAGCACCCCCAGATGAGTAACGATTAACATCACCATTTTCATCCGCATAACCAGGCATCAATGCGATATCCCATAAGTTATTAATCTCTGGAGCCGCATTGGTCAGTAGGTTATAAGCACCATAATCAGCAATCCCTACTGGCAGTGAACCATCTCTAAATTGTTGATAGAAACTGGGAACATCATAAGGCATGTTATAAATTGTAAATAAATCAGTTAATTTCTTAAAGCCATCTATGGTTGCTTGATCATTAAACAGGGTTCGATGAATCGTATCACCATAGAAAGAACCGCCATTTTGGTATACCACTGGCATGGTTCCCGCAAAAATTTTCATGGCACCCATTCCAGCTGTAGGATAGAAGAAATTTAAGCCCTGTTGATGTAAAATTGGTAGATTTAAGACCACTTCTTCCATGGTATTAAATGGATCTAAACCAATATTATCCAACACATCGGTTCGATAAAATAGCACATAGAAATTCATCGTTTCTGGCATGGCATAAACAGCATCACCAATCATCGCTGGCACATGAAGCTGTTCTGGATATTGACGCGCGACTTCCTCAAAGTCATCAAACTGTGTTAAATCTAAGATGGCACCGCGAATGGCCAAATCAAAAGGTAAGGCATAGTTAAGACTTAAAGCCACATCAGGCGCATTTCCTGCCGCATTGGAAAGGATGAGCTTGTTGGGATCTGGCATAATGGATAAGTCGACTTTGATGCCTGTTTTAGGCGTGAAGTCCTTATCAATAATGTTCTGTAAGATCTCAACATATTGACGGGGTCGATTCACCCATACTTGTAAGTTTTCACTTTCTGTATCATCACTGACCGCATAACTTTGGTCCCCAAAAGATGTGAAGAAGCGAATAACTGAGTCCACAGCCTTTTCAAATACATTGGCCTTATCAGGCACATTTTTTTCGTTTTGAATAAAGAACATTTTATCAATGGAGAGCCCATTGTTGTTGACACCTTCCAACAAAGTGCCAAGGTGTGATGTAATTGAGTTGGTTCCAGTTGCAAGTTCATTCACTCGAATATGAATTTCACGTCGTTTCGAAGCAATACTTCGTAATTGTTTTCCTGCAATTTGTAAGGAGGAAAAAGCAGAAACGTTTTTCTCAGTACCTTCGAGTGACTGAACACGCTGATAAATATCTTCCAATTGGTCTGCCCAACCGTTTAATTTATCTTCAACATCTGGAATATATTCCAAAATTTCAAAGTTTCTATTCTTATCAACCACATTACCCGTCAAATTTTTAATGGTAATGGATAATTGTTGTACTTCATGAATGATCGTTTCAACTTCATCTAAGATGTCTTGTAATAAATCAATGCGAAGCACAACCCGAAGGGTATGTTTCCCTTTATCTAAATCAAAAACTAAATTCCCTTCTTCGTTATGTAAAATTTCATCAGAGAAGTTATTCACATATCCAAAGCCATAATTTTCCATACTTTCATAAACAATTTCACCATCTATTAATATATCCGCAAAAACTGAGAAATCGACTTTTGCGTCTTGAAGATATCTAAATCCCAAGTGATACTGACCTGCTTCAGTGACTTCAAATTCATATTCCAAGTACTGAAGGGGTTCTTTAAATGACAAACCATCAATATAATTGAGTTTTTTACGTTTTGTATCATAGGGTGTTAAATCTAAATTAAACCAAGATCCCGGTCTTGTTGAAGGTGAATTTTGTAATGTTGGTGTTTCTCCTTCAATGATGATCGAAGCATTGCCTTCAAGCTTACCGACCTTATCTGCCTTTGTCTTATTTTGAGTTGCTTCATCTAGGCTCACCAACTCCAAACTGGTAATCAAGATATTGCCTTCAATGCTGGTCAATGAAAGGGTATTTTCACCCGCATTCAATGGAATCAATAAAGGGACTCTCTCCCTACCTGTACCATCCACCACAAACATTTCTTGAACAGTTTCAACACGGTTAATATCGGGTACAATTTCATTATTATAACGATCTAAAATGGGTTCAATATCACGTGACCATACATTTTGAAAGGTTATATTTCTCAACTCATCATATGGAAAGTTACCATTGACTCTAAACTCAAGGGTGGTCGGTAGCACATGATCATCTGGAATTTGGTAACGTATTCTCAGTGCGTAGTGTGCGTGTTCACTAACAGTAACCAAGTACGTATGATTTTCACCATATTCAATGGATACTGCATCTGATTCTAGCTGCACTGCTCCACCTTGATACACATTTTTGATGGTATCTTTGTATTGGAAATAACCTTCTGTGGTTGACTTGGTCGTCGTATCAATGATGGATTCCCCCTCAGCAAGTGTGCCAATGGGTGTCAACATCGTTAATACTAAAATCAACCCCAAAATTCCAATCATAATTTTTCTAGCTTTATTACTCATACATGTCCCCTATTCTTCAATAGCCCAAAGTGTTGTGTTGTTGTCACCTTGTAAGGTTAATACTTTTACCATTTTTCTTTGTCTTACATCCCATTGCTTCAAACTCACGCCACGATAGGTCACATCTCCATATTCAAGGGTTACATTTGCACCCTTTTGAGTGATTGAGAATGTTTCGCCATCTATCATAGCGTTGCCATCTTTTACGATCATGCCTTTTGAAACAGATTGTGGCCCAATAATGACCAATTCATTGATAATGAATTGATAGGTTGTATCCAAATCTTCATTCATTTGTGTATAATCTTGTCCGCTGTAACGAATGGGCGCAATGACAGGCCATCCATCTTCGTTCATATAAACTTCATGGGTCCTGACTTCGTGTCCCTCTCCCTTATTTGGGAAACGGGTATGAAATATAAACATCGTTTTATTTAAAGTTTCATCATAAATTAAGGATGCACCCCCCGGTGAATTATAGGCGTGTCCCATATTCTTACCTTCTCCATTAACAAACTCAAAATCACCCATGAGTTTTAAGCCAAAGGGATTGATTGCCGCATCATCAAAGAAAGTGGTCACCTGTTTCTCAATATCCATCATATCTTGACCCATACTATCAAGGTATGGCCCTGTAATATCTTTGCTTCTAGAAACCCGGGTTTGATAACCATGACCATTACCCAAACCGCCAAAGGAAGTGTATAGGTAATAGTATTCTGTACGCTCATCATAAATAATATATGGGTTTTCAATTCTTGTATGTTTACCACCGGTTAATCGCACACCATAACCTTGTCCAGATTTTGGCATCTTGGTATCTTCGTCCATTTCTAAGACATAAATACCACCCGAATAGGAACCGTACACCATCCACAATTGATTGTCTGCACTGTAGAATAAAGTTGGATCAATCGCATTGGGATGCACATTCGCATCATAAATAACATTGCGATCGGGTTCATAAGCCAGCAGTTTTCCTGATCTTCCAGATTTAATGATTAAACCTTGATTTACATAGGGTCCTTCCACCGTATCACTCACCGCATAACCAATGGCTGATAAAGGTTGTCCACCTTCACAAACGGAATAGTAATAGTAGTATTTTCCATCTTTCATTTGAATGATGTCACCTGCCCAAAAGGTTGTGGAGTTGGCCCATTCAAAGGCCTCACTCATATCCCATTCAACATTGGGAATCATGGGGTTTCCGTTTTTAACGCCACCACCATAACGTATCCAATCCACATAGTCTAAACTACTTGCGGAATCTAAGTGTGACCCCACAATAAAGATTCTATCTACACCTTTTATGACAGATGGATCATGAACGCCCGTTGTTTTATAGCGAATGGGAGCCTCTTCTGGGCCTGATTCTGTTTCAAACTGAATGATATCTACATTATTACCACTGCACCCGCTCAAAACAAGCAGTGCAATCATACCGATACAATAAACACTTTTTTTAAAACACATCATTATTTCTCTCCCATCAACCAATGTAACCGCTATATTTATACTTTAATTATACTATCTTGTTCGTACATGTCAATAGGAATTGATGTGAAATATCTCTTTTTGTACGTACATCAAGCTATTTTTAGTAATAAAACTCATAAGTGATCGATTGCATGTACGTTTCATTCGCTTTTGCAATTTGAGACTCACCCAATCCCAAATTAACGTCATTGGGTAAATATTGAGGCTCAACCGCTACGGCTTGGTGTTTTTTAGAAATACCACTTCCCTTAAAGGCGGTTTCACCCAGAAAATAATTGCCTGTATAAACCACCACATAGGGACGATTTGAAGTAATGTATACACCCAATCCACCTGCAGATAATTTGACGCCCCCATCCCTAACTTCAAAGACATGATCAATATTGCCTGAGATTTCAAATTGAGGATGGTGCATGGCCATCTTGTCTTTTAGTAAGCCACTCTCGCGCATATCAAAAGGGCCTTCAACCGGTACCATTGCTTCCGGAACTCCCGATTCATCGAGCTTACTATAATAAGCCGCATCCACTTGTATACTATGATTTTCAATGGAATCAGACCCATCTAAATTAAAATAAGTATGTTGTGTCATATTGATGACTTGGTCGATTTTTGTTTCAACCTCAAAGTCAATATGAAGCTTCAATCCCTTGACTTTAAATTTAACTTTTACGATACATGCATTAACCGTATCTATGGCTCTTAAAAATATAAAATCATTGCCTGAGGCATCTTCATAAAACTTTAAAGTATGAAAACCGTTGGCGCCACCGTGTAAATGATTGCCCCGATCATTTGTTTCAAGTTGCACCACTTCACCCTTTAAAGTATATTTACCCTCTTTAATGCGACCTGAATGGGGTCCAATCACTGAGTTTAAATAATATGGATTGTCTTTAGCATAGGTATCTAAATGATCATACTGTAAGGTTGTTTCAATCCAGGCACCCTCTTTTAATACTTGCATACTTAAGATTGAAGCACCCACATCTAAAATTGATACTTTTAATTGATTGTTTTGGATTGTATAAATCATTTATTTACCCCCTGATTCAGCCATACCATCATATCGGATTCACCTCGGTTTGCCCACAAGTAATAGGGAATCAACCGTACAACCTGTGAATGTTCGATTAATTCAGGTACCTTATGATATAAAGCAGTTCCCGAAATGACACGACTCGCATCCACTTCTAAAATATTACGATCTTTAACCCAAGTCGTTTTTAAGGAATTTCCATGAACACGATACTCATAAATTGGATGCGCTTGATCCAATGTTTCGCCACAATACACAAAGGGTCCATATTGGAAAGCAACTTTATTGGCATTGCTGACCACTTTTGAATGACTATAAATCGCAAAGGGTTCACTCTCTATTGCTACATCAATGGTATATGAGCCGGCATCCAGTGAAACTTTACTATTGATTTTTTGGCCATCGAGTAAAAGATGGACTTCATTTGCCCAATCTGGCTTTCTAAAATGAATTGTTACTTTTTCATTGATTTCAAGTTCAAACTTACTTCTAAATTTCTTGGGAAACTCTGAAATTTGGTTTACCTTCAATACTGCATCTTCATAATTCGCATCCCCATATAAATGAACGTAAAAGTCTTTATCAAGTTTCGTATAGAAATATGAGTCAATTGACGCAATGGTTCTTGAGATATTGGGCGGGCAACATGCGCATCCCAACCATTCTGGTCTAACAGGCTTAACGTGTCCTTTCTCTGGGCGATAGCGATCTTTAATGGATTCCAATGGGTTCACATAGAAAAAGTGTTTTCCATCTTGGGCCATTCCAGCCAACATGCCGTTATATAAAGCACGTTCTAAAACATCAATAATCCCATCATCTTGTTTTAATTTAAAAAGTCTTTGGGCTGTATTTACCATTCCAATGGCAGCACAAGTCTCACAATACATCGTATCATTGGGTAATTCATAAGCACTCGCAAACGCTTCGCCATGCACGGTTTGCCCTACACCCCCTGTCACATACATTTTACGATTCACAATATCATCCCATAAGGTTTCAACCGCCACCTTCATGGCTTCATCGTTTTGGAGTAAGGCTAAATCTGCCATGGCTTCCATCATATAAAGCATGCGGACTGCATGTCCTTTTGCTTCTTTTTGATCAATGGGTTTTGCGTAAGCTTGTAAGTATTCTAAATTTGTAAAAGGATCTTGATTTAAAGCGGCTTTTTGTTTGTCATAAAAGTGGATATCTTGACCCCGAACATCAATAAAATATCGACTTAGGTTTAAATACTTTTCATCCTTTGTATAATCATACAATTTAATTAAGGCCAACTCAATTTCTTGGTGTCCATCTGCGCCTTCAATCTTACCCTCACCAAAATGCGCCATAATATGATCAACATAACGCATCGAAACTTTTAACAACGTTTCTTCGCCTGTTGCGCGCGCATATGCAACCGCTGCCTCAATTAAATGACCTGCATTGTACAGTTCATGAGAGCGGTCCAATTCTTGATACTTTAAGTTTGGAAAACGCAGTTGATAGAAAGTGGATAAATAACCATCCGCATCCTGTGCTTTTTCAACAATTGAAATTACATCATCTACCCGCTTCTTTAAAGCACTGTCTTCATAATTCATTAGAGTATAAGCTGCAGTTTCTATCCATTTATAAACATCGGTATCTTGAAACCACCAGCCATAGTGTTCGCCTTCCATCATGCCTGCCGCTATTTTAAAGTTTGTAATGGCTTGAGAGCGTTCAGAGGGAAGGGACGCATCTTCTCTTTCTGCTTCAATCTTAATATCCGCTTCATCGAGCATCACCAAATATTGGTAATCAAGTACGACATCTTTAATTAGTTTTTTATAGTTTGACCAAAAATTTTGATTTTTCATTGTTTGTCTCCTTCTTTATGATGCGTAAAAATAACAGTCAGTCAAAACTGTCTGTTATCTCTACCCTTATTTAATATATAGTGATGTGATGGCTTTAGAGGGTAAGTTCACAATCAGTTGATTCCCCTTAACTTCAAAGCCTTCAAATTTCAACTTTTCAACCACATTCGGATTTTCAAATGTATTATGCGCATCCAAAGTATCCCCCACAATATATTCAGCAGAAATCTCTGTTATCTCAAAATCAAATTCATATACCATTTCAACCGCATCTTCATGATGGAAGTTGGAGATTGAAACAGTTAAAAGATCGTCTTTTAAAGATGCCGTTTGTGTCACAAAGGCTGTCTCATTTCCTTTTAAATCAATTGAAATGCCATCATGGTGATTTTTGTATAAATCAAAAACGTGATAAGTAGGGGTTAAAATCATTTTTTCTTTATCTGTTAAAATCATCGATTGGAGCACATTGACCATTTGGGCAATGTTGGCCATATGAACGCGATCTGCATGTTTGTGGAAAATATTCAAAGTAATCGTCGCCACAAAAGCATCACGGATTGTATTTTGTTGGTACAGAAACCCAGGATTTGTGCCTGGTTCATGTTTTAACCAAGAACCCCATTCATCCACAATCAAACCCACGCGTTTTTCTGGATCATATTTATCCATAATTTGGGAGTGCTTTGTGATGAGTTCATCCATATAAGCAGCACTTTCCAATAAAGAGTACCATTCTTTTACTGGAAATCCAGTAGCAGGGCGTTTGTTAAGCCATGCATCTGCCAGTGAATAGTGGTGTAGGCTGATCCCATCCATATAGGGGGTTGCTTTTTGCATCATGGTTTCCATCCAGTGGTAATCCGCCACATTGGGTCCACATGCTATTTTATAAATTTTATTTTCACTGTATTGACGTACATAGGTTTGGTATTGACGATAGAGTTCACCATAGTATTCCGGTGTCATATTACCGCCGCATCCCCATGATTCATTCCCTACCCCAAAGTAGTTAACACGCCATGGTTTTTCACGTCCGTTTTGTCTTCTCAAATCTGCCATGGGTGATGCCCCAGGCATGGTCATATATTCAACCCATTCTGACATCTCACGAACACTACCACTTCCCACATTACCATTCACATAGGACTCAGTACCCAGTTGTTCAACCAATTCAAAAAATTCGTGCGTCCCGAAGTGATTGTTTTCAGTCATGCCACCCCAGTGGGTATTCACCATTGATTTTCTATTTTCTTTGGGGCCAATACCATCCATCCAATGGTACTCATCCGCAAAACAACCCCCTGGCCATCTTAATACAGGCACAGATAGGTTTCTTAAAGCACGCACAACATCTTGGCGGATCCCATTTACATTTTCAATGTTTGAATCTTCTCCCACCCAAATGCCTTCATAAATACAGCGACCCAAATGTTCCGCAAATTGCCCATATATATGTTTAGAAATAATGGGACCTTGGTTTTCTTTATTAATTAAGTATTTATTTTTCATCTTGATACCTTCCTTATTTAATAGGTTCACCAAATATAGGTAAGCCATTTTCATCCCATTCGACTTTTTGAACACGGGCGTGTCGGTTGGGATTGTCCAAAGGATCCCCTTCATTGGCCATGGTCGGTCTTGCATGATAGACCAATAAATCATGGGTTTCTGTCTCATCTTTTGTGAATGAGTTGTGCCCTGGTCCATATTGTCCATTTCCTGAAACAAATACCGGTTCTTCAGATTTATGCCAGCTGTATCCATCCAATAAGTCTGCATCCACATTTGCCCATAACATCCCCATCTTATAAGTATGGTCGGTTGCACTGGCTGAATATGTAATGATAATTTTATCATCTTTTACAATGGCGGCAGCCCCTTCATTCACCTTAAATCCTTCACATTCCCAATCATATTCAGGAATGGATAAAAGTAATGTCTTTCCTTTTAATGTCCATGGATTTTCCATTTCAGAAATATACAAAACGGAGTTCACTTTGATAGCTGGTTCCAATTGACACCAAACATAATAAAGTTTATCGTGCAGTTCGAAAGCAGTCCCATCAATCGCAAAACTCTTTTGTTGGGTTACAATTTCCCCTTTTTCTATCCAGGTCCCACTGAAAGGATCTGCATCAGCACATTCAATCACAAACATCTTATGATGATAGTCTTTATCACGAATATGGGGATGGTTACTGGCAGCATAGTAGATATACCATTTACCTTGAATATAATGAACTTCTGGTGCCCAAACCAATTCAGATTGATCCCCTGTTTCATGTGCATGCCAAACAGTTTTAATTTCACCCTCTTGAAGTCCATTCAAAGTCTTAGCGCGTCTGAGTTCAATGGTTTGATAACCAGGGACTGACCCCGTAAAGTAGTAGTATCCATCGGTATGTTTATAGACCCAAGGGTCTGCTCTTTCAATCACAATCGGATTTTGATATTCACACATCTATATTACCTCCCAAATTAAAAAGCGTTGTTATCGCTTTCACCTTACTATCATTATATATACTTATACGTATATGTCAACGTAAAAACCGAGATTTTCACCGTTATTTACCTTACTTGTTCGTACATATTTGTATTTTTTACCCCTTTTCAACAAAAAAGTACCCACACTCTTATGAGTAGGTACTTTAATATCAATCATATTTTTTGTAAGAAAGCTTTGGCTTCTATAATCTCTTCGTGAATCAATTCATGACCCCCTGGGTGCATGAATGTTTTCACGTCGTAGTCTGCATCCTTCAACATCTTCTTAACAGTTTTAAATGCGTCTTGTGAAATAAATGGATCTTCTGCTCCACCCGTCATAAAGACGTGCATTTTATTTTGTTTTAAATAAGGTTTATCCATCAATGTGGGTGCTGGATGAAACAACAACACATTTTGAATTTGGGTTTGGTGTTTTTTCAGTAAGTTTTGGGCAATATTCGCACCGTTGGAATAACCCAAGACCGTGAGCTTATAATCTTCAAATTGATGTTTCTCAATGATTTCTTCCATGAGCGCATGTAATTGATCTGTATTTTCATTCAGGCTCTTCTCATCAAAGGAACCATCCGCATTT